>Ga0209337_1000056_pt1 | contig 96376 bp, 89 predicted proteins | sample LinPmetageLP53_FD_184044 | JGI IMG/M metagenome (GOLD analysis project Ga0209337, IMG submission 184044) | Marine viral communities from the Pacific Ocean - LP-53 (SPAdes) (version 2) | ecosystem: Environmental > Aquatic > Marine > Oceanic | place: Pacific Ocean | collected 2010-02-08
GTCGGCAATAAAAATAAGAGGTCCATTATCCGAGAAGAGGACCCAGAAGATGAGGCCGTTGAAGAGGTTTTAAACTATTTATTAGGTAAGGGAGCCTTATCATGAAAAACAGAAACGATTTAATAGAGGAAGATCTTCTTCGCGAGAACATCCGCAAGATTATCACAAAGATTCACACCAAGCGTGAGGAAAAAGAACTAAACGAAGAGCAAGTTCTTCGTGGTGTTGTTAGTCGGCTCTTACAAGAAAAGACTGCCGTGAATGATCAGATTCCACACGAAAAGACTGGCATCAACAAACTGCGTCAGACTTTGAAAAAGATTATTCCTCAAATCCGTGATGCTTATCTTTCTCTAACAACTGATCCTGAGCAAAGAAAATCTTACATTGCACACCTTGTAAACGGTATTGACAACCTCTTAGCTCCCATTGAAACTAACATCGATGCTCCTGAAGCTGCTCCTGATATGGAGTTAGAAGAAGACATTGAGATTGACGTTGGCGATGAAAGAGAAGAGCCTTTAGATCTTGGTGTAGACATTCTACCTACTCCTGAAGAGGAAGAAGAGGAGGAAGCTATTGAGATTGATGATGACGAAGAATTGTTGACTCGTGGTTTAAAAGATTCTGAAAATGATGCTACTGGAAGAAATGCTTCCCTTGGAACGTTTAAACAAATCCAAGGAACCATCGTTAATGATTTTGGTGAACTGGCTAATGATGAGGATAGAGAACTTTATCATGATTATTTAAAAACTAACATTCTTCTTTGGAAAGATAACTTCGAAGAGTTTCTTACAACTAATCTACCAGAACCTACAACACCTGAATATGAGAAAGAGAAAGCAGGTGGTGATCAAGAGATAGGTCCAGAGTTAGATAATGAAGAAGGTTTAACTTTAGAAATAACTGATTTATAATAAATTTAATATATATAATAATATAATATAATAATATAGTTAATATATAATGTCTTGGAAAAGAAAGAAACTAAGGAAAGGCCGTAATACATATTATAGCCTATCTAAGAAGCTACGTCAAGAAAAAAGATCAAATGATGAGTTTGAGACGATGTTAGGCAATCTTTCCCTTGAAGAAGTCATTGGTCTGAAATTAGAATTATCTACAAAACCTGTTAACGGCAGGCTTTATGGATTTCCTTTATGGAATAACTTGACAGAGATAGTAAGAGATGCTATATTAAAGTATGCTTATTCTGCTACGAGGACACAAGTAGAGGCTATGAGGTTTCTAGGGTTAAGGCAAGATAGATTTCAGAAACTAAAAAACAAATATAAACCAGTTTCATACTTTGAGGATTGATAGAACTATTTAAGTGACACCCAATGGGGGGTGTAAAAAAAGGAGAGTCATTATGTTTACGTTCGCAAAGGACGAGAGCGGAGCTACGACTATAGAATACGGTGTGTTTTTTACAATACTAATCAGTGTATTTTATATTGGTGCTTCATCGCTAACAACATACGTTGAACAAACATTTCAAGTGCTGTAAGAATTACGGGGACGTTCAGGATTCGACGGAGTGATAAAAGAGGATAGTGCAGGCAGTCGTGATGACTTAAAAAATCAAAAACAATTAGTTGCCAATAACAACAATTTCGTTTTAGCACAAGCTGCTTAATCGGGAGGCTGATTAGAGCCTTCTATCCAATCTAATCAAAACAACAGATCAGTTGTAAAAATCAAACAAGAACCTGTCTCTGGTCACAGTAAGATCAGAAAAGTTTTGTTGATTTTGAAAAATCTCCCAAGCCTGTGGATGACTTGAATTGGAAATTATTTCGGACGTGGGTTCAATTCCCACCGTCTCCATTTTTTTGCCCTCCTATGTTGTATTTGGTACTATTTACAGCGTAGGAGGGTTTTCTTATGGCAAGAATACAAAACATTAAATCAGACGGGCTAACCTATTCAGTAGAGGTAATGCGCCGTGCAGCATACGGCGAGGGCAGACAAGCGGACGCCGGAGCTATATGGGATGGTGCCGGTGATGTTAATCCCACTGGCATTGGTACAGGAACTAGTTTTACTGCTTTCAGTCTCACCCTAGACCGAGAAGCTTCCTTATCTTTGCCTTTTATAGGTTTTGATTTTCGGTTGAATAATACGGGTCGCGCCGACATATCTGGACGTGCAGAGAAACCAGTCAATAATGTAAAAAGAGTTCTTAGTGCCACATTCTCGGCTGACTTTTATGGCTTCAATACTCCTCAGCTTGCCCTCTATTATTTTGGGTGTATTCCGAATGTGGAGTTTGAGATAGATAGAAACGGTGATTTCAAACCAGCGTCAAACGCTCTGCACATAAGAAATATTTTAGGTCATAATCAGAAACAAGATCCTAGGGACTCAGATCCCTCTGGCAAAATTGCAACCCAATTTCTTACTAACCCCCAGCGAATGACCTCCGGCCTAAGCCCTGCTGACGGAAGATACGAGTTTAAGTTATCCGCCCCAATGTTACAGCAGTTAGAAATAACAATGCGTAATAAAGGAGTTTATGGTATGGTTGGCCTCCACCCATTATCTTTGGAAAAGAGCAACTTTATGACACGACCGCGATCCTCCAGCATCTCGTCCGTCAAAATAAAAAACGATACCGCAAACGCTCCAATACTCCACATTGAGTATGCTCTTGACAACAACAGAATTAATACTGGCGGCGGTTTATCAAGAACTACAACATCTGGCTTTATGACTGACAATGTATTTGCAGGGACAAACTCAGGATTTTCAAGCTAATAAATGAAAAAAAAGAAATGTCCTTTTAAACGAGGGCAGCGAGTCAAATGCAAGGGCTCCAAAAGGTGCGGAACAGTCTTATCAAATGGCTGGTACACCATAGGAGACCCAAAGTTCACACAGTTCCCCGGTGGCCCTCTGGTCATTGAGGGATACATTGCAGTGCAGTTTTTAATAAAAGGAAAACGATACAGATGTATGGAAACAGTAGACAATTTAGAACTTTGCTAACTACTTATTAATGGAAGACGGAGGGCTTTATTATGGCCGTAAACTTAGGCGAAAAGATGTGGAAGGTGTTCACAGTTGTCTTAGGTGTGATTATAATGCCACTTGCTGGCTGGGTTTGGAATACAAATGTTGCGCTTGCTCAACTACAAAATGATCTTGGCGATGCTGAGAACATGGTGGTTGTAATAGAAAAGAAATTGTCAGAGGCTGACACAAACTCTAAGGCAATTATTTCAATTGAAAAAGATATTGAGTATATGAAACAAACTCTTGGTCGTATCGAAACACTGGTGTCTAAGATATGATGGTTCGAGGACCGATCTTATTTTTTCTTTTGCTCGCCCCAACTAGTGTTGCCTCTTACGGGCCTTCTGATGTGTTTGTGAGCCATTCTGTTGACACGGAAGAGGAACCGGCCCCTCAAAAGCCTACGGATTGTGAGAAGGCCTCTAAAGACCTCAAAAACGACATTGTTGGTTTAGAGATGTTCTTACAAGATAAAAGCGATCATAAAATATTTTGTCCGTACTCCAAATGGGTGCAGCCACCACTTAAAGAATACAAGAAAAAACCTAAGTCTTACCTACCAAAAGGTTGCAAAGCAGAAAAAATCTAACATTTTGATAAAAATTATTTGACAAGCACACGGTGGTTTGTTATACTAGTTATAGTCGAGGGGGAACTTCGGCTATGAATGTTAAAAAGTTAGGAGCAGGATACATAGGATTTGCAACGGGAGTAGTTTTCGGCGCTATTGTAGCGACCATTACTAGTTACTATATATTTGAGACTGCACTGGGTTCACCAGATGCGGGAAGAGTGTTACAGATTCAAGAGTGTCTACAAGAGAGGATTTATGGGTGAGAAAGTAATCGCTGTATCGGGAGGATTTGATCCTGTCCACGTTGGACACCTCCGTATGATGCAGGACGCAGCACAACACGGAAAGCTGCTTGTTATTGTGAATTCAGATGATTGGCTACTTCGCAAGAAAGGTTATGTTTTTATGCCTTGGGAAGAGCGAGCCGAACTTATTGGTGCCTACGACTTTGTGGATCACGTCGTAATGGCAAAAGATGAAGATAGAACAGTTGTGGCCTCCTTGGATGAGTTGAGGCCTGACATTTTTGCTAACGGTGGCGACAGAGAGAATGTCAACACACCAGAGGCTAGATTTTGTAGGGAGAATGGTATTGAAATGATCTGGGGCATTGGCGGCGGTAAAATCCAAAGCAGTTCCTCTATGGTCATAAGCGCAACACAAAAAAAAAGAGCTAAAGATTTAGAAAAATGGCGTAACCAAGTAGCCTACTAAGGTCCCCCCCAACCCGCAGGGAGGCACGGGGTAGTGAAAACTGAGAGAAAGGTTAGTAACTCATAGGTGTCTCAATTTATCCCAAGAACCCGTCTCGATTGAGGCGGGTTCTTTTGTTTCAGACTACTTACTAATGACCCCATAAGGGTTCTAAAAGAGGCAAAGCAATATGGCAAAAAAAACTTATGTGCTTGATACAAGTGCTTGTTTGACGGATGCGGACTGTATAAATAATTTTGCTAACAATGACATTGTAATACCATTGAAAGTTCTTGAAGAGATTGATAAACACAAAAAACGACAAGACAGTGTTGGTATTAATGCAAGAAAAATAATTCGGTCCTTTGATGAATTGAGAGCAAAAGGATCCTTGCAAAAAGGTGTCCGACTAGGCAAAGGAAAAGGTATTCTTAGAGTGGTCAGCCATAATTTGACCGCTTTACCTAACGATTTAGATAAATCTGTGCCTGATCACGAGATTATTTCAACTGCTATTGGGGAAGACCAGAACAACGGCGCCAGAAAAACTATTGTTGTCAGTCGAGACATCAATATGCGTGTCATTTGCGATGCAATAGGTCTTTTAAGTGAGGATTATAGGGAAAATGAGGTCATTAAGAAAGAATCTGACCTCTTTACTGGCTTCCGGTCTTGCTTAGTAGACGACCAAGAGGTTGATTTCTTCTATCAAAATGACCCGGTTTACCTAGATCCAGAGGAACATAGGGGTATCTGCCCCAATGAGTTTGTTATGCTGGTGTCCAGTTCAAACGAAAAAAAGACTGCTTTATGCCGTTTTTCTGATTATATGAGCCCATTAGAGGAAGTTTTAAACTTTAAAGACGGTCTTTGGGGTGTCAAAGCGCGAAACAAGGAACAAACCTTTGCACTGGACCTTTTAATGGATCCCAGCATCGAGGTGGTATCCCTCGTAGGCAAAGCCGGCTCGGGTAAAACCCTTATGGCGATCGCCGCTGGGTTGGAGCAGGTTGTTTCAAATCTTAACATCAAAGATAAGTTAAAAGACGATTCATACTGTCGCACTCCATACAAAAAGCTGGTTGTATCCCGCCCAGTTATGCCTATGGGTAAAGACATTGGCTTCTTGCCCGGTTCTCTTGAAGAAAAAATGGCCCCTTGGCTAGCACCAGTTCAGGATAACTTGAAGTTTTTGACAGGTGATGATCAAACGACACTTGAAGATTATATGCAACGAGGTCTGATTGAGATTGAAGCACTCACATATATCCGTGGTCGTTCTATTGCCAACGCATTCATCGTCATAGATGAGGCTCAGAACCTCACAGCGCACGAGATCAAGACTATCCTAACCCGAGTAGGGGAAGGGACAAAGATCGTCCTCACGGGCGACGTAGAGCAGATAGATAACATCTACATTAATGAGATGTCTTCTGGCTTGACTCACGCCGTCGAAAAGATGAAAGCGCACGAAATTACAGGCCACATTACACTGAGAAAAGGTGAAAGATCTAAGGTTGCAACGTTGGCAGCAAAGGTTTTATAAATTTATCCTTGACATGAGACCATAATGTGGTTATAATATAATATGAAAGGAGATTATTATGCAAGTTGCTGATAGAGAAAGTGAAATTGCTAAAGAAAGTGAAATATTCAAAAACGTTACCCCTGATTCTCCAATGAAGGTTTGGCTTGTTGATTATGTTGGCCAGAAATTCGAACAAGAAATGATTCGTTTTAAGATAGATACAGGCAAGGAATATGAGTGGGATGGCAATATTACTGTTGAAATGATAGTAGATCTAATGGCGGAAGAATTTCCAGAGTTTGTAATGGCCTTAGCGGAAGAAAACTTTATTAGAGGATATCGTCAGGCTTTTGCAGATTTAGAAGCCGGCCAAGAAATGGTCAAATCTGAAGAAAATGGATAAAAATAGACTCAATATTGAAGATATAATAAAAAGATCTTTACTGGACCAAAAGGTTTTACGAAAAGAATATCGTCTGTTTGGGAAACTATTATATGTGCAGGAACCATTTGTTGGTGATGTTGATACTCAAGATGCAATAAATTATTTAGAACAAAATATACCGCCTCATTTATTTGAAGAAGTGGATACTATAATTGTTGGTACTTTTGATTTTTTAGAGATAAGAGACTTAGAAGCATTGTACAAAGATGGCGCGATATATATTAGTAATAAAATCATAAATAGTAGAGATTTGTTAGAAAACATTTTGCACGAAATGGCCCACTCTCTAGAAGTAGCAGAGGGGCACTACATTTATGCGGATGGATCTCTTCATACTGAGTTTCTTGGTAAAAGACGGCGCCTAAAAGATCTTCTACTTGCACAAGACACAGAAATCTTACATGATTTCTCAAATACAGAGTATGATCTAGATTTTGATATGTTTTTGTATCAAGATATAGGTTACCCCAAATTAAGAACTTTAACTAATGGGTTGTTTTATAGCCCTTATTCAATAACGAGTTTGAGAGAATATTGGGCCTCTGGCGTTGAAAACTATTATTTAGGTGACAGAGAAATATTAAAGAGAGTTAGTCCGCAACTATTTATTAAAATAGAAGGAGTGATCACAGATGAGCATTAAAAATACAGAAGTTAGAGAAAATAAAGACACTTTTGAAGTTTATATCGAATTATATGAAAAAAATGATCGAGAGAACATCAGGAAAAGAAAATTTGTCCTAGCAGACGCAATTGAGATTTTAAAAAGTCACAAAAAATCTTTTGGTAACTGCATACAAAATCCAACGTTAAAAAACTGGAATTTGTCATTGTTATCCGGGACTTGGATTTTTGAAAAGAAATCAGTTGACAAACCTAAAAAACAGGTTATATTAAAAGAAGAGAAACCAAAGACTACGCAACGACGGCGTGCTAAAAAGGTCTCGACTGAGGAATAAATGGCGCATGTCTCTTATTCAGAGATAAAAACTTGGAACGAATGCCCACACAAACACCGACTTCAATACGTTGAAAGAATCGCAGGCTTCAAAGGCAACCTACACACTGCTTTTGGGACCGCGATCCACAGTGTTTGTGAACACGGGCTTCTAAATGAAGATCTAGACAGAGAGAAACACTTTCTGGAAGAGTTCGAAAAAGAAATCGTTTCATTAGAAAAGAAAGAAGTGGAGATCGACAAGACCCTACGAGAGCAAATGATGGGCCAGTACGCGCCCATCGTTTCGTCGTTTCGTGAGGAACTAGATAACTACTTTGAGGACTGTGAGGTTATCTCCACAGAAGAAATGCTTTATGAAGACATTGAAGGGCACGATTTGAAGTTTAAAGGCTTCATAGACCTCGTTGTCAAGACTAAGGATGGTAAGTATCATATCCTTGACTGGAAGACTTGTGGGTGGGGCTGGGACGCCAGAAAGAAGGCTGATAAGATCATCAACTACCAGTTAACCCTATACAAAGTTTTCTGGGGTAAGAAACATAACATCCCGATCGACAAGATCGAGACACATTTTGGTTTGCTCAAGAGAACAGCCAAAAAGAACAACACAGAGATTTTTCGAGTTACAAGCGGGCAAATAAAAGTAAAAAATGCCTTGACATTCCTCGAAAAAGCGGTTATTAATATAAAGAGAAAGATTTCTATTAAGAATAGATTATCTTGTAAATACTGCGATTTCTATAAAACAGAACATTGCAGATGAGGTTTAAATGAATAAGAAAAAGACAATCCTAGTCCTAGCAGATCACCCTATGGCACCATCTGGTGTTGGTACCCAAACTAAAAATTTTATTGAAACACTAATTTTAACTGGTAAATATCGTTTTATTTGTTTTGGAGGCGCGATTAAACATCCAAGTTATGAACCACAGTTCATTTCAGATGAGAGATGGGGCGAAAAAGATTGGGTTGTGTACCCAGTAGATGGATATGGATCAGCGGAAAGTATTCGATCGATTTTGTGGACTGAGAAACCAGATGTACTTTGGTTTATGACAGATCCAAGATTTTATGGCTGGCTGTGGCAGATTGAAAATGAAGTACGACCTCTTATACCGATGGTTTATTATCATGTATGGGACAACTATCCGCCGCCTAAGTTCAATGCTAAATGGTATCGTTCTACAGATGTGGTAGCGTCTATCTCAAAAGTAACCCACGATATAGTAAATAAAGTAGCCCCTGAAGTGGAGAATCATTATATTCCTCATGCTGTAAATGATAAAATATTTTATAAAATCGAACAAGATCAGGTAGACAGTTTTATCAAAGAAACTTTCCCAGATCATGCAGGCCGCACAGTATTTTTTTGGAACAATAGAAATGCACGTCGTAAGCACTCAGGCACTCTCTTACACTGGTTTAATAAATTTGCAGAAGAAGTGGGCCCAGAAAATGTTTGTCTAATAATGCATACAGATCCAAAAGACCCCAACGGACAAGATCTCCGCCAGATGATCGAAGATATGAATATAACAGACGGCCGCGTAGTATTATCTACTAATAAAATGCCAGCAGAAGGTCTTTCAATGATGTATAATATGGCAGATTGCACGATTAATATTTCGGACGCCGAAGGTTTTGGTTTGGCCACTCTTGAATCACTGTCCTGTGGAACACCTATTATTGTTAATATGACAGGAGGCCTCCAAGAACAAGTAACTGATGGTAATGAATGGTTTGGTATCGGGATTGAGCCATCAGCCAAGGCTCTGATTGGATCCCAGACGGTCCCATACATTTATGAAGATAGAATAAGTGAGAAAGATTTTATTGATTCTCTTAGAACTTTCTACAATATGTCTAAAGAAGAGAGAGAAGCGATGGGGCAAAAAGGAATCCAGCATGTAAGGATGAATTATGATTACAAAGGTTTTCAAGAAAAGTGGTTAAACCTTATTGATGACATTACAAACAGATTAGGTTCTTGGGAAACCAGAAAAGGTTACAAGTCTTGGGAACTCAAGGAGGTATCGTGAAAAAAGTATTAGTTAGAGGCCCGGCGCTTTCACAATCAGGATACGGCGAGCACACTCGCTTTGTTCTGCGCGCCCTTCGGCTACAGGAGTCAGAACTAGATATTCATATCTTACCAACTGGATGGGGAGAGACAGGTTGGTTAGCTATTGATAATGAGGAAAGAGAATGGATTGATTCTAAAGTATTTGCCGGCGCACGCCACCTGCAACAAAATTTACCATATGATATATCTGTTCAAGTTACCATACCCAATGAATGGCAAAAAATTGCCTCAATTAATATTGGTGTTACAGCCGGCATTGAAACAAATAAAGTTTCATCTGTTTGGTTACAAAAATGTAATGAGATGGATAGGATTATCACCATTTCTGAGCATGCAAAGAATGGTTTTGTTATGACTGAGTACCAAGGGCACAATAGTGAGACAGGTGCCCCTGTACATTTACGATGTGAGACACCAGTTGACATTGCTGGATATCCCGTAAAAGACCATGAGGCTGCTGAGATCTCTCTAAATCTTGAGCATGATTTTAACTATTTGGCTATCTCACAGTGGGGTCCGAGAAAAAATATGGCAAACCTCATTAGATGGTTTGTTGAAGAGAACCATGATCAAGAAGTAGGACTTATTTTAAAAACTAGTTTAAAAAATAACTCTGTTGTAGATAGGGAATATATTGAAGAGGTAGTATCTCAATCAATACCAGAGATTGAAGAAAGAAAATGCAAAGTTTATCTCCTACATGGTGATATGTCCGAATCAGAAATACATTCGCTGTATAAACACCCAAAAGTAAAATGTCTAGTTTCACTAACACACGGAGAAGGATTTGGGTTACCACTTTTTGAAGCTGCATACAGTGGACTACCAATCATCGCTCCAGCTTGGTCCGGACAGACCGATTTTCTATATGCACCAGCACAAACAAAATCTAAGAAAAACAAATTAAAACCTTATTTTGCTAACGTGGATTACACACTGGGACCAATTCATGAAAGTGCTGTGTGGCCCGGCGTTTTAGAAAAAGACACTGTATGGTGTTATCCTACGGAGGGTTCTTACAAAATACGTCTTAGACAAGTTAGAAAAAATTATGATAAATGGTTACAAAAAGCTAAATATTTGCAAAAATGGGTTAAGAAAGAATTTGGATGGTCCAAACAACACAGGAATCTATCAAATCTGATCCACAGCCCCGATCCAGCACACCTAATCTCTATAGATGACCTGCCTAAGATTTCTATTATAACTTCAGTTTATGATGGGGATGATTTTATAAAATTGTTTCTAGAAGATATAACAAACCAAACCATATTTGAAGATAAATGTGAACTTATTTTGATTAATGCAAATTCTCCGGGCAACGAAGAGACTGTTATAGAAGAATACATAAAGAAATACCCAAATAATATTACATACAAAAAGCTAGAGAAAGATCCGGGATTATATGCTGTGTGGAATATGGGTATTAAGTTATCAACAGGAAAGTATATCACAAATGCAAATTTGGATGACAGAAAGGCCTCAAACGCGCTTGAAAGACACGCAAAAGAACTATTTGTAAATGAGGATGTGGACTTAGTATATGCTGATATGTCTATTACACATGAGCCTAACGAAACTTTCGAAGAAAATAGCTCTGATGGTCGTCGCTATAACTTCCCAGACTTTTCTCTTGCAAATCTCAAAATGACCAATATGCCCCATGCTGCACCGATGTGGAGAAGAGCATATCATGATAAATACGGCTATTTTGATGAAAGCTATAAATCCGCTGGTGACTGGGAGCTATGGCTTCGTGGCGCTACAGAGGGGAGTAAGTTCAAAAAAATAAACAGTGTATTGGGTTTATATTATTTTAATCCGAAAGGGATTTCCACCAACCCAGAGAACTTTGCTTGGAAAAGAGAAGAAGAAAAAAAGGTATTTAAAAAGTATCAATGAAAGTAATATCTTTTTCACTCTGGGGCCAAGATCCAAAATATTTGATTGGAGCTATTCGAAATGCTGAGTTGGCAAAAGAAATATACCCTGATTGGGTGTGCAGGTTTTACATCGGACAAAGTGTACCAAGCCAAGCAGTCTTACAACTAGAAAGGCACGACAATGTACAAATCGTGGAGAGGTTGGAGTTCGGAGACTGGCGCGGCATGTTCTGGAGGTTTCTACCAGCCTCTGAAGATTCAGTCGATGTCATGATATCTAGAGATACTGATTCTCGCTTAAGTATTAGAGAGAAAATGGCTGTAGATGAGTGGCTTGAGTCAGATAAAAAGATGCATATTATGAGAGATCATCCTCACCACGGGTATCCAATACTGGGTGGCATGTGGGGTGCAAAATCAGGTGCAATCAGTAATATAAAAAACTTGATTGATAATTTTGCCCAAGAAGATGCATACGGTACTGATTACAAATTTTTTGCAGAACTAATTTTTCCAACTTTAACACCTGATCAAGTTATGACTCACGATGAATTCTTTGATGGTCAGCCTTTTCCATCTCGGAGGCAAGGATTAGAATTTGTTGGACAGGTGTTCGATGAAAATGAAAAAACTATTATAGAACACCAAAATGCATTGCGAAGATATTATGATAAATGACAAACCCATAGTTATATTAGCTAGCGATGAAAATCCATACTATAGTGATTTTTCCGATATTGTAATAAGAGCATGGGAAAAAATGGGTTTTGAAGTTGATTACACAATAATAAGTGATAAAAATAAATATGTTCCGGATTCTGTTATTCCATATGGAAATCAAGCACAAATTTGTCGAGTTTTGTCGCCCTATAGATATCCAAATCGAATTTGTATGACATCTGACATAGATATGATGCCATTAAATAAAGAATATTTTGTCGAAGCCTTAAAAGCAATAAAGAATAAAGATGATTTTACAAGTCTCTCGTCAGATGCTCATTTGGGCAATGCTTTTTTTACTAGACATCCAATATGTTATTTGGCTGGTCACGGCTCAACGTTTTCAAAGATCACAGGGGTTATTGACATTACTAGTATGGAAAAGAAAATGTTAGATTGGTGGAATAAAGGTCACGGCTGGAATACTGATGAAATGTGTTTCTCGGCAGACCTTGGCGAAGCTATAGATGAAGAAGGCATAACACTACACAGCCAGTTAAGAGGTTGGCAGCATGGTCTAGCTAGAAGAAGACTTGATAGAAGCAACTGGGTCTTTTCTCATGAAAAGTTAATAAGTGATGAATATATCGATGCCCACATGCCAAGACCTTATTCCAAATACAAAAACCATATTGATCAATTGATTCGAGATTAACAAATGAAAGCTAAAGAAATGCCTTTTTATATTTGTCATTGTAAAAAGCTAACCGAAAGAAGACCGCATCTTGAGTCCGAGTTGTCCAGAGTAGGAATACAGAAGGCCCAATGGATATTAAATTTTGATGCTGATGAACTTACAGAAGAATATGTTTTTGATGTTTTGGAAACATCTTTGTGGTATGAAAGAATGCAGCTTCCTATCTATCCTTCACCCCCAACATACAGGGTATTAAGTAAACCAGTCACTTCTTTAGTCATGAAACATAGAGAAGCATATAGAATGTTTTTAGAGACAGGTGAGCCATATGCTTTGATATCTGAAGATGATACATTTTTTCATCCTGATTATAATAGCTTATTTGAAAAATACTTTGCAACAATGCCAGAAGATGCAGACATAGTTCACATGTGTGCGGCATCTGATCTATTTCCTTCTAACATTTTGGATGGACAATATTTTTATGAAAATCACTTGACAAGAGGAACTGGACTGTATCTCATTTCTAGAAGAGCGGCAGAAATAATGCTAAATGGTTTACACTTTTTCTGCGGTCCAATAGACTTTGAAATAAATTATTTTGTCTATAAACATGACCTTAAGTCATATTGGTTACACCCCTTGTTAGCGCACCAAGGATCTGAAACCATATATTCCTCCTCACTGGATGGCAAAAGATGATAGTCGAAAGTTACAGAGATTATATGAAAGGAAAACGTGTTGCACTCGTTGTATCCGGCGCTTCATTATTTGAGAAGGGCTTAGGGGACTTAATAGAATCCTATGACGTTGTAGTTCGACTGAACCGTGCATTACCTGTTGATCCTAGAGGAGAAAGCGACGTTGGGAAAAGAACAGATGTATTGTATAATACTTTAGATGGTTTTTCTGATGCGGGTGGACCCATTGATGGTGATTTATGGAAAAGATCCGGAGTGAAATATGTGTGTAGCACTTATCCAAAGTCAGAATACTTCACATATCCAGAAAAATCATCCCATTTGAATAATATACTTCCAACGAGATGGATGAAAGATGAAGTCTACTACCCTATTCGTGAATACGTTAAATTCAGACCGAACTCTGGGACAACAACCTTAATGGATATATTGTCACACGATATTGGGAAAGTACACTTATTTGGTTTGGACTTTTTTAGAACTTTATATGATCCAAGATATCTACAATCAGGCGGTTCTAAAGAAGAATTTGAAAGACACTTAGCCACTAACAAGAGAGATCGCCATGATCCAGACTCCCAATATAAGTTTTTTAAACATGAAGTGTATCCTAATGATGATAGAATTGTAATAGATGAATATTTTAAAGAGATATTAAAAAACCCAAAATATGATAAAATGTACTTTTTATAAAGGAGATAGAAGTGAAAGTAATCGCAATGATACCCGCCAGACTCGGCAGCAAAAGAATACCTAAAAAGAACATACGTTTGCTTAATAACAAACCTTTGATTTCTTATGTGATTGAGGCAGCTAAAGAGGCAGACTGTTTTGATGATATTTATGTAAACTCGGAATCAGAGTTGTTAGAGGAAATATCAAATAGTCATGGTATTAAATTTTATAAACGAAGTGAATATCTTGCATCCGATGAAGTAACTAATGACCATTTTGCAGATGATTTTTTGCAAAATACTGACTGTGACTACTTGATTCAAATACTACCCACTTCTCCTTTTATTACTCCTGTAGAAATACAAAATTTTGTTAAAAAGATTAAAGACACCGGATGTGATACCTTAGTATCTGTTGTTGACCAACAAATAGAATCAATGTATAACAACATGTCTATAAACTTTGATCAAAAGAAAATTACTCCCCCTTCCCAAGAAGTAAACCCAGTTCAGGTCTATGCATGTTCTCTTATGGGGTGGAGAAAAAGTAATTACATGCAAAATATGAAAAGGTATAAGGCTGCTTATCATGGAGGAGAAGGCAAAATCGATACGTTTTCTTTAAAAGGGTATTCAACCATCGACATTGACAATGAGGAAGATTTTCAGCTTGCAGAGGTAACAGCGAAACATCTTTCAAATCTAGTTCAAACACCTCCTCAGTACTATAAATCTGGACAAACTTTTGATTCAAACCGTCTCAGGGTTCTTTTAGAAGATGGTGTCGATAATAATACTATGAATGAATATAATAAGGAAATAGCGTCTATCGAAGAAATCATGACAAACAATCCTAAAGATAGGTGTTGGTCTCACACTTTGGTTAACTCGAAATCCACATGCGCTACTTTGATTGCTCAAATGCCGGGCGAAGGCAACAGATTACATTACCACAGTGACTGGGACGAATGGTGGCATATCCTGCAAGGAGAGTGGGAATGGCTTGTTGAGGGCAGAGCCCTAACTGTTAAGAAGGGCGATTTAGTTTATATAGAGAGAAACAAGAAACATAAAATTACTGCAACTGGAACTGGTCAAGCTATTCGGTTGGCAGTCAGCAGAGAGGATGTTGATCATATCTATCCGGGGGATTTATGAAACAAGAAATAAGAGAACACTCTTTTCCAGACGAAACTTATCAAGTTGGAATTGATTTTGATGGTGTCATTCATAGATGCTCAAAGGGTTTTTATGATGGTACAATTTATGACCCACCTATAGCGGGTTCTAAAGAGGCACTGAAAACAATATCAAAAAAGTTTGATATTGTAGTATACTCAGCTAAAGCACGATCCGATCGCCCTTTAATTAAAAATATGACAGGAGTGGAATTAATTTGGGAATGGTTGGATAAATATGAAATGTCTCAATATGTTAAAGAAGTGACTGCCGAAAAGCCTAGAGCAGTATTTTACATTGATGACAAAGCTGTTAGATTTCAAGGTAAATGGGATGATACTTTTACATCTTTGCAGAGGCTTGGTTACATTGAATGAGAAACTTTGCAAGAAATAGTAAGTTTAATATAAACATAGATTTTGAAAAATGTTTGGGCTCTTACATATATGACAAGAATACGAATAAAAGATATTTAGATTTTTTCGGTATGTATGCCTCTCTTCCGCTTGGGTATAAGCATCCTATATTCTTAACGGAATCTTTCAAACAAGAAATGTTAAGAGTTTCATCATTTAAAGTAACAAACTGTGAGTTCACCTCGGATGAAGCATTGGAGTTTGACAATATATTCTCCAGATATGCTGGTCAGGGAGAATATGACTTTTTTCACTATTGTTGTACTGGTTCTTTAGCAGTCGAAACAGCAATAAAAGTTTGTATGTTTCACAAAAAGCATCAAAATCCAAAAATAATTTCATTTCACAATAGTTTTCATGGTATTAATGGATTTGGTTCTTTTGTAACCTCTCGGTTCTTCCCAGTACATAAAAAACTAGATTTTATGCCGGAGACATACTCAGAAAAAGTAAATATGAACTTAGAGGAAGTTGAGAAGCTTCTGAAAAACAACGATATTACTTGCATCTTAGTAGAACCAATTCAGTGTAGTTCAGGAGATATACACCACGATCGTAATTTTTTCTTAAAGCTCCAAGAAATGGGATCATATTACAATGTCCCTATTGTGTATGATGAGGTACAGATAGGCTTTGGTACAACTGGAAAATTGTGGTATTTTAATCAAATACAGACATCCCCTGACATAGTTGTATTTGGCAAGAAAACGCAGCTATCAGGCATAATGGCCAAAGATAAATTCAAAAACATTTTTCATAAAAACAATTGCACTAAATTGGAAGTAACTTGGGACTCCGACGTTACAGACATGATCAGGTGCAAGTATATTATAAAAGCATATGAAGAATATAACATATTAGAAAATGTAAATAAACAATCAAAAACTCTTATGGATGGTCTTCATACCATCGACGCACTGAAAAATATCAGAAACTGTGGTTTAATTGTAGGATTTGACTTGACTTCTGCAACAAAACGGGATACATTAGTAAAGAATGCTTACAAAAATGGTCTGATATGCAACAGCACAGGTCTTAAATCAGTTAGATTAAGGCCAAGCCTGAGCATAAACAATGATGATATTCAAGCAGCTATAAAGATTATAAAGAAATCTTGTAAGGAATAACAATGTTGATTGATTTTGAAAATATAAGTCAAAAATGTACCGATGCATCTTTGACTAAAGAATATGATATTTTGGTGAAAAAAGTAAATAATGCCAAAAAGATATTTTTAATAGGTAACGGTGGTCTCCACTTTGTAGCCAGCCATATGGCAACTGATTTATCTCGTCTTATACCAAATAAAGCAGTTTATTCATTTGACAGTGTTGGGTTCATAACATCAAATGCTAATGATCATGGATATGATAAGATTTTTATTCGCTGGTTGCAAACAATCGCGCATGGTGTGGAGGACCCGAATGATTGCCTTATTATAGGACTATCTTGTTCTGGCAACTCTGGTAATGTGGTTGATGCCTTACATTGGGCTGAATCAGAGAACTATAATACATTTATGATCAGCGGCCAAAAATCAGAAGTCTTGAGAGATAACATAGACCAGTTAAACTTAAAGTGTGACTTCTTTCATACAGTTGAGGTTATGTGCTTGATGGTATTTTATGATTTGATACACAGGACTGGTAACCACTGTCCTTCCATCAGACAAGAAAAAGATAGGTTGTGTGATTCTCCGCTAAGGAAGAGTGGTGATGATTCATGGGAGCCACTGTGAAGCTAAATCAGCTTTTGGTATCTGAAAACAAAAAATTTGTGTACCATTATATTCCCCGAGCCGGAGCTAGTTCTCTTAAATATCATTTACAAGATTATTTAGAGGGTATGGTTAGAGTAGAAAAAGAGAATGTAGAAGTTAGAAATTCTCCATTGCATACAAATACAACAAAGGTGCAAAAACCCTCTCTTGAGTTGCCGCAATACAAGGATTATTTCAAATTTATTGTAGTTAGAAACCCATACGATAGAATAATTTCATATTACTATGAGTATATAACATCTGGCACAGCCCATTTTCGACATCCTGTGACCCACAATAAAATAGATACTTTCGATAAGTACATCGATGCTCTACAAAATATAAGGTCGTGGGGTCCAGAACACGATCATATTATGCCTATATGTTTAATGGCCATGCCACTATTCATATATGATAAAATATACAAGTTAGAGCAAGGCTGTTTTGGAGAGATTTCTAAGGATATTAAAGTGAAGGATTTTGAGAATATTAGATTTAGTGTCTCTTCTAGGGATGGGGAACAAGAAATCATGACAAATGAACAGGTTGATAGAGTTATTAAAACAGCCGAGATGATTTATATGCAAGACCTGTATGAGTTTGGGTATAATAAGCAAAGTTCAAAATATTTGGAGAAGTTTAATGCCGTTAGCTAAATGTTATGGGCCGTGGAAAAACCTAAAGTTAGATCTTCCGTTTAAATGCCATATTGACACGGCACGCATGACTAACTTCAACCGTGAATCTGATACAAAATATGTATTCATTGACAGTGAACCACCTTGGGCGATTACACCCATAGATCAGATCATTGCCAATGCACCTCGCTACGATGCTATAATGACAACTTACAATGAAGAGATTGTAGAAAAAGTACCGAATGCCTTTTTTCATCATGTAAAGCATGATCCGTATATGGATCCATCTTATAAGCCAAGCTATGAGGATAAAAAATTCTATGTGTCTTATTTGGTGTCCAACTGGAGAGACACCAAGGCTGGTTTTTGGATTCGCAAACCAGCTACTGAGCTACTATTGTCTCACAGAGTACCACATAAAATTTGGTCTTCCAGAAGAACTCCCTATCCCGGTTTAGAGCTATTACCTCAGACTTACCCTTCTCATGTGCTTGATGACTATAACAAAACAATAATTTTTGATGCAATGTTTTCAATTGCAACTGAAAATCACATACAAAAAAACCATTGGCAAGAAAAGATACTGGGTTGCTTTTGGACTAGAACAGTTCCAATCTATTTTGGTTGCCCAAACATGTCTGATTTTGGGTTTAGGGAGGATGGAATCTTAAGATTCAATAGTGTTGAGGAACTATCAGATATACTCAATAATATAACCCCTGAGTTGTATTATGATATGAGAGAAGCGGTAGAACACAACTTTCAACACACGATGAAAGAGTATACTATTTCACAACATACCTGTATAAGAAACGCGATAAGGGATCATTTCGAAAACAAATGATAAAAGAAATATACTCAAAAATAGATAGTACTATCTTGTTAGCTTCTGTTCTAAATAAAGAATCTCTGAGCGCGTATAGAACAGATGTATGCCCACCAGAGGAATTTCTCCAAGTCAGCGGCCGCTATCTGAAGGCAGGCACCTTTGTGCCGCCGCACAAGCACACGAAGATAGTTAGGAACACAGATCTAACACAAGAAGCTTGGGTCGTCTTACAGGGTGCTGTAAGGGCCAAATTATATGATATAGATGACAAACCTATAGAAGATATTCACATGTCCTCTGGTTCTTGCATAGTCTTCTTTCGCGCAGGTCATTCTCTGGAGGTTTTGGAGGATGACACTATTTTTTATGAATTTAAAAATGGGCCGTATTACGGACCAGAGACTGACAAAGAGGAGATCTCGGGTGAATATCAAACAGGCGATTAAAAACAATCAGTCTATAAATATTTCACTTAATGAGGACTTACTGATTAAAGATACATTGGTCTTTCCTTATACTTATGATAAAAGAGTAATAATAGATGGCAATGGTTTTTCAATAAGGTTACAGGATCCAACAAAGCCGGCGCTTACTTTTAAGAATGCATCAGAAGTTAATATTTTTAACACAAGCTTATCTAATCAAATTATTTTAGACAGTTTAAAGTGTAACTTAAATTTGTACAATGTAAACTTTATAGACCCACCTAAGTCTCGCGATTGGTATATTTCTTTTATAAACCAACAAAAAGGCACTTTAAAATGTTATGGGTGCTATTTTGAAAGCAATAAGAAAAATATTATTTCGCTAAACCAGCGTAGTTTGAGAGATTGTCATGCTATCATTGGTTGCCATGCAAAGAGTACTTACAGCGTAGAATCAAATTTTATTGGCGCCCACGGCTATAATAACGAGATCTGTATTATATCAACACACTATGAGACGGTTTTAGGGACAAGAAACAACCTTGTGTACACAGAGGGAATAAACAGGGGTTCTATTTGGGTGCTTGGTTGTGTCATGGAATCAACTGTTGGTAACATGATACAATCTAACTCGCCAAACAGTAATTCAGTAGTGTATGGTAGTTTTAAAAAAGCAGCGATCACGACGATTAGTGGACCATCTTATAACAAAATATCTTTCGATATTTATAATAACATATCTGGACACTATCAAAAATCCTCCACACAAGAAGAAAATAACGGTATCATAATGCATAACGAACCAACCTACGACGAAGTTGCAGCAACACCTACCATAAAACATTCAGATACTTTAATCGATATGTTAGGTTGTATTGACATAAAAACTAAAACAACAAGATATTTTAGTTTAGCAACCCAAGAGGATGTTGATGAAGGTAGTTTAAATGAAGTGGTGACGGTGTTTGATCAATGTAATCTAAGGAATGTAAATCAAACAACAGCAAGGCATATTTTTTTAAATTCTTATTTAGAGGAATACTATAAAACAAATCAGACATCTCTTTTTGTGAATCCATATGACTCTGGTGAAAGGAAAACTAGAGTAAGATTCGCGAATAGAAAAAAGGGGACTTGGTAATGCAAGACGAATATGTTAAAATAATAGATTTAGGAATGCACCCTTTCGCAGATACATTTGTATCAAAAAAACTTCTTAGTATGTCTGAACCAATCCATCCGTTGGAATGCTTTCTTAATAAGAGCACCGGTGAGATTCGTCTTGGTATTAGTACAATAGATGATGACAGATATAACTTATATGATTATTCATACACTTCTTCTAATTCTGAATTTGCAAAGAATCATTGGATAAAGTATTCAAAAGAAGTTTTAGAGAAAACAAAAACTAAAACGACAAAAAAGATTGTGGAGATTGGTTCAAACGACGGCTTTTTATCCGAACAATTTAAGATGAAAGGACACAATATAGTAGGGGTTGATCCTTCGAGGTATATGTCAGAGCTAGCGGCGACCAGAGGTATAAAAACCTATACTATGCTCTTTAATAGTGCAACTAGTGATGTCATTAAGGAACAGGAAGGCCTTGCAGATCTGATTGTAGCTAACAACGTAGTTAATCATGCGAATGACACAGAAGATTTTATGAGAGGCGTTTCAAATCTATTGAAAGAAGATGGCTGTTTTGTTTTTGAGTTGCCTTACTGGTATCACACTATATGCGATAACAAATTTGATCAAATATATCATGAGCATGTTACCTACTTTACCGTGAAATACTCATACAATCTTCTAGCTCGTTTTGGATTTGAAATATTTGATATTGAAGTTGTTGATTATCATGGAGGTTCACTGAGAATTTATGCCAATAAAACCTCGGGAGAGCCCAGAATGCTGAATAAGACTTTAGATATGATAAAAACAGAGACTTCGTATGGATTGTTTGAAGAGAAGACTTATCGATATTTCATGAAAAACCTTGAAAATAAAAGAAATAATTTGCTTTTTGAGCTTTACAAAGTGAAAACAATGGGTTATAATATAATAGGAGTAGGAGCAGCAGCAAAAGCTAATACGTTTTTAAACTATTATAATTTAGATTATAAAACTTTAGATTACATTACCGACGCTTCTGAGCACAAGCAAGGAAAGTATACCCCCATTACAAGGATCCCCATCGTAGGTGACGAGATATTCAACGAATATGATGAAGTGTATGCACTAATATTATCTTGGAATATTTCTGAGAGAGTGAAAGAAAATATTCGAAGTATTAATAAAAAGACAAAATTTATTTTACCGTAGGAAAAAGAATGAAGATTAGAAATGTGTGGCGAGACGTACCAGAACCACTAGAATCACATACAGACATTAGAGGAACAATAACAGATATTTTTTACAATGAAAGTATAAACCATGTTGCTATTGTAGGATCCGCCCCTGATGTTCTTAGGGGAAACCATTATCATAAAAAAAGCACCCAACATATGTTGATGCTGGAGGGGTCTTTGGAATATTGGTATAAAGATTTAGATTCACCTGAGTCTGCCAAGATGGTCTTGGCCGTAAAAGGCGACTTAGTTTCAACCCCACCTAATGAAGTACACGCACTAGTAATCACGCCAGAAGGCAATAAATTTATTGTTTTTGGAGAAGGTCCGCGAGGAGGTTGTGATTACGAGGGTGATACTTTTAGAGTAGACAATATAGTACCTGAAGATAGATTAAAAGGAGTTACAAATGTTACTTATATCTAACCACTTATTAAACTTACAACAGTTTAAAGATGTGAAAGATGTCGTGATTAGAATTAATATGGCACATGTAAAAGATAAAGTTCAACTTGATAGTTTCTTAAATACTAAGCATGATATTTTTTTAGACTATCCAAAAGGGAGAAGTAAGCCACCAACACCAACCTTACATGTACCTGATGCTTTAGAAGCAATGTCTAAATACAAAAACATAAAATATTTTGCAGTATCAAACATCGAGACACCTTCAGAAGTAAACATGATTACTAGCGTCCTACCAAAGCATGTGAGTTTTTGTCCAAAAATTGAAACGGTAAAAGGTGTTATTGGTTTAGAAGAAATATTCAAGACTGACTGTGTTCGATATATTATGTTAGACGCGGAAGACCTTTACACGGATGTTCAGAACGATGTTGATCTATTCTTACAGTTGAAGGAGCGTGTTAGAAAGACTTGCGCGGACTACAACGTAAAATGCCTTGAGCTTAATGGAGTGGTCTTTAAGGGATGAGTTTTGAAGTGGTCAACCAATTTGAAAAAGAAGTGGCTAAGTTCTTTGGGTCTACATATGCTGTCGCCACTGACTCTTGTACTCATGCCATAGAATTGTGCTTACGTCGCCAAAACGCAAAAAAGATAAATATCCCAGCAAATACCTACCTCTCTGTTCCATTTCTAGCAAATAAATTGTCAATACCACTGGAATGGAGAGAGGAAAGATGGGAAGAATATTATTTTTTCCAAGATACTAATATCGCTGATGCAGCAGTGCTATGGAGAAAAGATAGTTATATAGCGGATACTTTTATGTGTCTAAGCTTCCAATACAAAAAACATTTAAGTTTAGGCCGTGGTGGGATAATCTTAACTGATGATCCGCAAGCAGCCTCTGATTTGAAAAAAATGTCATATGATGGCAGGCTACCAAATATCCCTTGGCGAGAACAAAATATCGATATGATAGGGTATCATTATTATATGACTCCTGAAACAGCCGAACTAGGGCTAAAGAAGCTCTCTGTAGCAAAACAGACAGAACCAAGAAAATGGACCATAGAAGATTGGCCAGACTTAAGAAAAATGGAGATTTTTAAAACATGAAAAAAGCACTTATAACCGGCATTAGCGGTCAGGACGGTAGCTATTTAGCGGAATACCTATTAGATTTAGGATATGAAGTTCACGGGATTATCAGACGTTCTTCGGTAGCAGAAAATCAAGATAGTCGCATAACTCACCTAAATGATAAAATTCATACATACTACGGAGATATGTTAGACACTGCTTCCTTAACAAACATCATGTTAAAAGTGCAGCCCGATGAAATATATAATTTAGCCGCAATGAGTCATGTACGCATCAGTTTTGACATACCATCCTTTACTATACAAACTAATGGGTTGGCTGTTTTAAACCTTTTAGAAGTTTATAGATTATTCGCCCCCGAGGCTAAGTTCTATCAAGCTAGTTCATCTGAGATGTTTGGTAACTCTGTTGACGATGACGGGGTACAACGACTGACTACTCCTATGAAGCCTGTTAGCCCATATGGCTGTGCAAAGCTGTTAGCATTTAACCTTGTGAGGCATTATAGGCATGCTTATGGATTGCATGCATGTAATGGTATCTTGTTTAATCATGAGTCCCCTAGACGAGGCTCAAATTTTGTGACAAACAAAGTGGTAAAAGCCGCAGTGGAAATAAAGAAAGGCCTGCGCGATAAGTTAGAACTTGGTAATCTTGATTCTCATCGAGATTGGGGTCATTCAAAAGATTACGTCCGCGCAATGCATAAAATAATCAATCATGATATAGCAGACGAATGGGTTGTATCAACAGGAGAAACATGGTCTGTTAGAGACTTGGTAGAGTATGTTTTTAGGAAACTAGATATGAACTGGGAAGATTATGTTGTGCAAAATCCAAAATTTATGAGACCTGAAGAGTTAAAATATTTAAAGGGCGACTCTCAAAGATCAAGAGATGTCTTAGGGTGGAAACCAGAGTATACTTTTCATTCTATGTTGGATGAGATGATAGAAAGTTGGATGAAAAAGCTGTGATAGATTTGTTGAATAAGAAAGTTTTAGTAACCGGCGGCACCGGAATGCTTGGAAAAGCATTGCAGAAGCAGTTCCCAAGTGCAATATATGCTTCTACTAAAGATGCTGATTTAAGAAATAAAACCCAAGCCGAGAAGCTTTTTAAGTTTCATAAGCCAGAAGTTGTTATTCACTTAGCAGGTAGGGTGGGCGGAATCAAGGCCAATATGGATAACTTGGGGGAGTTTTTCTATGAAAATATTATGATTAACTCAAATGTGCTAGAATGTTGCAGGAAATACCAAGTCCAGAAAGCACTATCGGTTCTTAGCACTTGTGTTTACCCTGATGATGCAACTTATCCACTAACAGAGGAACAAATTCATTCTGGCCAACCACACCACTCTAACTATGGTTATGCGTATGCCAAGAGAATGCTGGATGTGCAATCAAGATCATATAGAGAACAGTTTGGGTGCAATTTTATTACTATTATACCAAATAACTTATTTGGAATTCATGACAACTTTGATTTAGAAAATTCTCACGTTATTCCTGCTATGATTAGAAAATTTTACGAAGCTAAAAGAGATAACAAATCAGTTGTTCTATGGGGTGATGGAACACCACTAAGAGAGTTCACTTATGCTGGAGATATGGCAAGAATAATATTATTTTTATTGAAAAACTATGATAATCCATACCCAATAAATGTAGGCAGCACAGAGGAACACTCTATCAAGACAGTTGCTAACATAATATCCAATATATATAATTTTAAAGGTGATATTATATGGGACACCTCTGGCCCACCCGGACAGTTTAGAAAACCATCAAGTAATAAAAATCTTATAGATCTGGGCTGGACACAAGAAGAATATACAGATTTTAGCAAATCTTTGCAGCTAGTATGTGAGTGGTTTGAAGAAAACTATAGTGTAGCGAGGGGAATTTAAACGCGATGAAAAAGTATCTTGTAACAGGTTATAAAGGATTTATAGGTTCAAAACTTTATAATGCATTACCTGTTGAACAAACAATAGGTATCGATCTTAAAGACGGGCACGATATTATTGATCAACTCCCAGACGAGAAGGTTGATGTGGTATTTCACATGGCTGCACTTCCAAGTGTCGAATATTCAGTCAAGCACCCCTCTTACACATTAAAGCATAATGTACTTGGAACCTCAAAAGTATTAGAATGGGCCAAAAAACAAGGGGTTAAGAGAGTTGTGTTCTCTTCCTCAGCCGCTGTGTACGGTGATGATTCAGGGCCTACCTCTCCGTATGGTATGCACAAACTAATGAGCGAAAAAGAGTGCAAATTATACTCAGATTTATATGGTCTAGATACGGTTAGTTTAAGGTATTTTAATGTCTATTCTGAAGATCAACCATATGGCGGCGCCTATTCTACAGTTATATCTGCTTGGATGGAGATGGTACGACAATCTAAGCCTTTGAGAATAGATGGCGATGGTAGTCAAACAAGAGATTACATATATGTAGAGGATGTAATCGAAGCCAATATATTTTGTGCCAACTATAAAAAGAACTTCAATGGTGCCTCATTTGATGTAGGTTCAGGTGAATCGGTATCTCTGGTAGAGATCAAGAATTTTATTGATACAATACAGAATGTACAGTGGGCCGTAGGTCCACAGCGTCCCGGAGATATTCTACATAGCGAAGCAGACGCGAGCGGTTTATATAATTTAGGGTGGTCATCTAAAACTAATATTTTAGATGGTCTAAAAAGATGCTTTAATATAAGCAAAGGAGAAAATAATGAGTAATAAAGATATGTTGATGTCAGACCAAGCACTAGGTGCTCTGATGATGGCGCTCCAGAAGTCTTTAATGGAACAGTCGGATATCATTCCAGTTTTGAAAGGGTTTAAATTTAGACTTTCAGAAGAAGGTTTGGTAGTCATGAATCCACCTCTAGTCAAAATTAAAGAAGATTTTGAGGAAAACGAGGAGGAATAACTTGCCACGCTATACTTATAGATGCGATGTCTGTGGCAATTCTTTCGATGTATCTCATTCGATTTCTGAAAAATTAACTGATTGTGAGTGTGGCGAAGAAGGTTCTTTAAAAAGAATCCCCTCTTTGTCTTTTCGTGCTTCTGTTGACCAAAATAAGCAGAAAGCAGGGGCTAAAATTAAAGAATTTATTGAAGACACTAGAAAAGACATAGATGATTATAAAAATAAAATTTCTGAGGGAGTAGACAATGTTTGATTTATTTTTTATGATATTCCTCATTATTTCACTTTTCCTTAACATATTCTTGTTTTGGTATTGTAGAAACCTTATGATTAGTTTATATGACACCTCAGAAGATATACAGACGCTTGTTGAAGAAATATTATCTTTTGACAAGCATTTAAATGATGTTCACGAATTAGAGGTATTTTATGGAGATGAAACTCTTGGAAATCTTATAAGACACTCCAAGGGGCTTGTTGAAACATTAGATGACTTCGTAGAAATTTATACCCTGTTCGACCAAGAAGCAGAAGAACAGTTAACCGAGGAGGTGCCTGATGATGCCGATGCCTAAACCAAGAAAGAGAAGAGCTAAGGGTAAACAATACTTTACCAAAGAACACGAAAATGCAATAATCAAATATGTGGCATCGACAGACCTCCGGGAGAGATCCTATCTGTATAACGAGTTTATCGGCCCTGTATTTAGCGAGATGGTAGACAAAATAGTTTATACTTATAAGTTTACCACTCTGCCAAACATCGCCGATCTGCAAAACGAATGCAAAGTGTGGCTTGTAACAATCTTACCAAAGTATAATCCAGAGAAAGCGAAAGCATTCTCTTACTTCTCGGTCATTACCAAGAACTGGTTTATTCACAAAGTTAAAAAGCAAAGTAAGAAAAGACGAACAGAACTTGAAATAGTTGAGCAGTTACCCAAAGAAATGGAAATGAAATACCTTTCCACTGCCAATCCTTATCCCAACCGTCGCGAACACGAAGAGTTTTTCAACTTCCTTAAGAATGAGATTGATACTTGGGAACACGACAAAATGAAAGTAAACGAAGAAAAAGTCCTAAATGCCGTCCGTATTCTATTTGATAGTGCCGAAGACATAGAAATTTTTAACAAGAAAGCTATTTATTTATATATGAGAGAGATAACTGGTTTAAACACCAAGCAAGTTGTCAACAACCTTAATAAAATGCGCGTTAAATATGCAGTCTTCCGCAAAAAATGGAATAAGGGCGAGTTATGAAAGATTTAGATCACTACCTTGAGACAGCGATTAATAACATACAAGATGACCGCGAGATCACCAAAGAACTCTTAGACGATGTGATGCGATACCTCTCTAAGGATGAGGAGAGGCACACGCAGGTGGGCTCCGTAGCAGCTAAGTATGTGGAGACCCTGCAACGCTCCAACGAGCAGCTAGTGAAGATCTCAGGCCTTATTCACAAGCAACAGGCTGGTGACACTGGCTTAACAGACACAGACCGCGAAGACATCTTTGAGATGTTACAGCAGGAGACCACCGATGGAGGTTGATTACCGAAATATTCTACCGGGTCAGTTAAATCCAGATCTAACTCCGACTATTGGTACACCCATTGCACGATCATCAAATATCATTGATGATCCAATGTCTATATATCGTAGGTCTATTAAAAATGTGTTCGCTCCAAATATATTTGATAATGTTAGTACACTTCGAGCCATAGTTTTATATGTATATCAAGCTCCGGGCCAACCAATTCTTGGTAGTATGCCACTTAAACAACGTTCAAAAGCAGATACAGCAGATGCCAATTCAGTACATTTAGTTCAGTATGGCATTGAGGGTGGTGATGAAGTCTATATTAAGTGTATGATTCCGGAAGCACATTTACAAAATCCTAATCCATTTGAGGCAAGTGACACAGCCGGTTTCTTAAGCATTGCGGATACCTTTTATCCTGCATATATGGCTAAAAATAAAGAAATAGGATCTGATTGCAAAGGCTTGATGCCCGGTTCAATAGTGGAAGTTAGATTTGATGACCCAAATAGGTCTATTGGATATATCTCTTCAATCGTACACAGGGCTACAAACCATATCCTTGGGGATCTCATGCTACAAAACTCTGCCCAAGGAGCCTTTAATGGAGGTAATCCAACAACTACTCCTTTCGCCGGCATCGATCAAGATGCTGGCGCAGCGTATAATTCTGGAAGAGAGCAGCTTGCCACCGCACAAGAACTACTCGATGCATACCCACAAATATCCCCCGAACTAGCAAATAAAATAGTAGAAGTAGGTAATAATCTTGAGCCCCCGATGGACCCTGCATGGTTAGCCAATGTTATAAACTTTGAGACTGGCTATACTTTTGATGCTTCTGCCGTTAACCAAATAGGCGCGACGGGATTAATACAGTTCCTTGGTTCTACAGCTAAAAATCTTGGCACAACAACTGAAGATCTAGCTGCAATGAGTGATGTAGAACAAATGGAATTTGTTGAAAAATATTTTCAACAAAAAATAGATCAAAACGGTCCAATAGAGAATGCAAATGACGCCTTTATGGCAGTATTTTATCCACCAGCTATGGGTAAAGGACCTAACTTCAGTATTTATGACCACGCGGCAAGAACCAAAGGCCCGCGCTTTGCCGAAGCTATAAGAAGAAGTAACAGGGGTATTACTAGGTCAGGACAATATACTGATTTAGCTTTTAGGAAATCGAGAGTACTAAATTAAATGGCAAAAGATAAAAAAATAAATAAGAAAAATAAGAAACTGAGCCCATTTGACGGAAAACTGAGCCCTAAAGATGGAGCAGGGTTCGACAATACGGTTTTAAAAGAAAAGCAGCCAAATTATGTGTTAGCGGAATGCGAAAAACAATACCCACCAACTGTATTAAATAATGCTAGGGTTGTATTCGGCCGCGACAGAAATTCTTCAATCAGTTCAGGATATGGTGGAAAAGGACATACTAGGTCCGGCGCTATTGATTTAGTGGTTGGACTTCAAGGCTGGTCACCGGGTGAAAATTATAAAGAGATTAAGAAGACCGGTGAAGAAAAAATGGGTTTTGCTGATAAAAGCTTTGGCTCGATGAATAATGGCCAACCCGGAGACGCTGCAAGAATTTATATATCTCAACGTGCTGATATCGATAAGTATTTTGATATATGTGATGGTAATGTTGGGCAATCAATAGCAGATTCTGCTATTGGTATGAAGGCAGACTCTATTAGGATTATGGCTAGAAAAGGCATTAAGATTGTTACCGGAAAGAATCCACCCGGTAGAAACTCTTTAGATGGTAAGCTAAACGAGACTTACGGTATTGACCTTATCGCCGGGAACCGTGATTTCAGCACGGGTCTAGAAAACACCGTAACTAAAATCTTAAATCTAAAACAGTTTAGACCTCACCCTCTACAACCTATCCCAAAAGGAGACAATCTAGTACACTTTTTAGACATATTGTCAGATAATATATTACTTCTCAACTCTGTTATTGCTGGATTATTAATGATTGTTCCTCTTTTGTCAAGCGCAACACTCTCGCCAAAATTGGGCATAGGCCCAACAGGTCCAATATCTACTTTTCCGGGCCTCACGGATCTATCCAGTGTTGGAGCTTATTTGTCTCTTATTAATAAACAAATGACAAAACTAATATCACAGCAACAAAATATGATATCTGAAAAAGTTAACTGCTTAGAGCACGGCGGCAAATATTATATCAATAGCCGACACAATAGGACCAACTAAAAATGTCAAAGATTAGAAGAGAAGACGGCAAAAGCAGTATAGAAGAATATACTGGTGCGGAAACTGAAGAAGGTTTTGAGTCTGGATCCCGTCGTGGAAGAGACCGGGACAGAGATGGAGAAGATACTGGCTCTTATCTTGATTCTAACCAGAACCCATCCTCTCCAGATGACGAGTCAGAAGGCAAAGACACGTCTGATGGTTCTTTACTAGAAGATTATGTTGATCTTTATGACCCAATAGACGAAAGTTTTAAATTTCTTGAATGTGATCCAGTCGAACAAGTGGATGACAAGCCACCTTGCCCTGTGTGTCGTCCCAATCCGTATGCTTATGTTCCTGATTACCGTATGATGGAAAATGGTGATGTATTTTTCAATGGCAAGAACTGCACCCAAAACATAGTGTTAGTCTTTGATGCACCTGCCAATAGCATTATTGGTGCTCCACCAAGTTTTGGGGCTGAGTCTATGGTCGCCGCTAGCTTAAGACCGGAGACAACGGACAAGATTGAATCAACAGGCCCGACCGTTTCGGAACTAAAAAGCCCAAACTTTAAGAAAGATAAAAAACAAGTTGGTATTGGAAAGCTCCTAGATTACTTTAACAAATCCAGAGAGGCAACAGCTTTTATTTATCGAGCTAAACCAGCAAAAGATAGAGTGTTGGCTGGAACTACTGCTGCTCTTGGCACAGGTGGCACAGCAGCGGCAATAGCTTTAGCAGCCACAAACCCAGTTACCTTAGCTCTTCTGGTCGGCGCCACGGCCGCAGTCACGCTTGGCCTTGGGTACGCAGCATTATTACCTAAGAAGAAAGGTTATGATCTATCAACAGAAGAAATAAATATCCCAAAAGAGTTGATGAAATATGCAACATATGAATATCATATTCCCTTACAACTTAAAGCAAGAACAAGAGTTTTAATATCGATTCCCGTAGAACAGTTTAACCGCGCGCCAGACAGACTTGTTTCGGAACCAGAAACGGAGTTTGAAGACAAACTAGAAGTCACATTTATGGGCAACGATATTAATGGTATGATAAAGAGAGCAGTATCCTCCTTTAGGGTTTACGATAATGAGCTTAAGAGGTGGCGAGGGTTTGAAGGTGGTAAGCTTGTCGAGGCTGATAGTGGTAGAACAAGCGCCTTTAGTTTAGCTTCTGAGGGTGATAAACTTATTACATTTAAACATGAACTTGATAAATTAATGGAAGATCTTGGCTTTTCTTTGGATCCATTCAAACCGGGGAAAAGACCGGAAAAAATACTTATTAAGTTTAAGTTTGAAAATGAAAAATACTCTATTCGACAAATACACGTTAATCTACCGGGTTGCCCTGTTGTTAAAGTTGGCCCCCGAGGTAAATTTAAAAACCTATATGAGAAATATACTAAAAAGTCTCCACTTGGTCGCTCTAGAACGTTATATTATATTGGCGCATTACCAGAGTTAGATATCGCATTAACCGCACGAACACCAATGCCTTGGCTTGAGGTTACAACCAAATTTACATATCCCCCTCTTGAAATACAGAATGGTATCAACTCAAATACAATGTTTAATGATCCAACTATGTTGGGTTGTTTGATTAACTCAAATTTTGCAGATGAAAGAGTAGATGATTTTTTCAATGATGTGACTGGTGTTCTTGACGGTTTTGATGATCTGTTCTTGGCAAAATTAGGTGAGTTTAGCTGTAAGACTCGCGACCAACTTCAAGATGATTTAAATGTATTACAAGAATTTGATAATGTGTTTACGGCACAGAGTAAGCGAGTTCTAGCACAACTTCGCAATGAATTACGAGCAGATGATCCATACCTAGACATTGTTATACAGGAGATGTTCCCAGCAAACACTGCTTGGGGAGAACTTAGTCCCCAACAACAGGCAGTAGAGATTAAAGAACATGGCTCCTTGAAGGCCGCGAAAGAATCAAATGCTCCAGAAGATGTGCAAGAAAAGTTTTTTGTTAGACTAAATGATAGGCTTGGTCATTGTGGTTGGATCGCTTTGACAATGAGAGCTATTGATTGTGTTGCACAAGGTATAGTTGGTGACGACGCGACAAAACTACTTGCGGAAGCGGCTTTCAACTCTATGGAAGACGCCGCATTAACAAGATCTTTCTTGGGCCTTTCACCAGAGGCTCAACAGAAAGTTGTTGATTCCATGCGAAATAACTTTGGTGATATGCCAGCACCTTGGGATACTGACTACCAGCCCGGAAACTACACAGGTGCAGGTTTCTCAGTTAGTCCACTAAACGCCGAACAGAAAAAGTTTGCTCGTGAAGAAGGAGGCTCGGAGGCTGTTAAGGAAGCTAGACAAAAAGCAAGAGAAGATGCCGATAAACCAGCCAAGCCAAATAGTCAGAAGGGCTCAGGTGGCACATATGGCAGAGCTTTGGGCGGTGTTCAAAAGGAAGCTTATGACGCACTTAAGCAGTCCATGTTTGATGCTCTTGGCGCCGAAGAATTACTAGAGGCTGCAAATCAACTTCCCGGCGCTCCAATCATATCACAAATACTTAAGAGGGTGGCTTGTAGGCAAACTCCACTTATTTATAGTGAGCCAAAACTGGATTCGTTCTTGAGCACCGTAGAATTTGATTTCTGTGCATGGGATTCTGACATGACGTTCCCAGAATTTGGCATACTCAATATCCCTGACCTTTTTGCGATACTTTTAAAAGCTTTAAAAGAAGCCATTATTGAGACTGCTGTAGCTATCGCGATGCAAGTAGTTAAATTAATTTTAGAAAAGATCTTTTCTCTTGCTTGTGATGCTTTAGCACTCCTCGGCGCTAACTTGCTCGACCTCACTAACGGAAACAATCACTTTAGGGACTTGCTAAAAGATAATCTTTGTCCTGACGCGTCCCAAGAGGATATGAATGAAACAATCAAAAATTTGTTTGATGCATTGGGTGACCCAGATCAAGACTGCCTTGAGCGTCTAACAAATGATGAAATGGGAGACTTTATTGATGATATCTCTCTGATGCTGACACAAGGTCAAATATGTCAACTGTTAAGGGGCAACCCAAGCGACGAAACAATGAAGATGGCAATGGAGCTTGCACAAACATCAGACTCGGAGTGTATTAGGGATATATTCTCAGATCCCAACGCGTTCAGAGATTTCTTTAGGTCACTCGCGCCATTTATCCCCAACTTAAATGAGTTATGTGATAACTTGCTGCCAAACGCTAGCGACTTAGACGTTTATCCTTGTGCTCCCGGTACTGCTGACAAGATTGAAGAGTTCAGGTGTGACCTCTTGCAACAAAAGGGACTTACTAAAGAAGAGTGTAGAGATATTCTTGATGACCTTAAAGACAAGGCTCTAATGGATTTGGCAGATCTAGCCGATGTGATGCAAAATGGGCCGTTTGGAAACACACCACCAATGAGTTCCGACGAGGACTGCCCAGCCGCAGGTTTCTTCCCAACAGAACATCCACTTCAAAAGGCTCTTAACAATAATATTTCTAAATCAATGATGGAAACCATTGAAAAAGCTCACCTAAGAGACTTGTGGGGTAATATTAATAAAGGCACAGGCCAAGGTGGCTTCTTAAATGCTGTCTTATCTGATACTTTAGGCCGTCCCTATAAACAGCATAACTGGTATGTTGAGCATCTTGGTGCCCCGCTGGCAGCAGATTTTGGTTTCTTTGATTATCATTGTGATAATGCGATTATGAAACCCCAAGAGGGTAAGGTTGATGGTAACGCAAACAAGCCTATAAATGTATTTGGTGAAGTACTGGATGGTCCGGAAGGTGGCAAGTCTGGAAGGCAATCTTTCGGCGCTGGATATTCTAATGGTGGCTATCCTCCAACCGTCGCGGCCCATCTTTCCAAGAAGTTTAAAAGTATGCACAAAAACATGACGTTTAGCACCACAACTAAACCTCCGGGCTTTCCTAACATGGCATCAGCTATAGAGGAATTTGAAAGAGTTCAAAGAGTTAATGAAAAACGCATTGATGAGCGTAGCAAATATATCGAAGCTTGGATTAGAGAGAATGATATTGAAGATAGATCTCAATCTAAGAGGTCTGTTCTCGCTCAAGATCTTCGTTCGGGTATTGCTAAAAAGATATTCTTCGAGGAGTTTGCTGGTGATGAAGATACCGCCGGAGGCCTCAAACTAGCTAGAAAGGTGAATCCTAAAAACTCGGCTGCCGACTTGGCCCGAGAGGTCTTGTTAGGTAAGCAAGTTTTAGGTGGTGTCGGTAAACCGGGCGAAAAAGGAGTCCCCTCACGGTCAGGAACAAAAGGCAAACTATTCCTTGATGAATATGGCGGGAAACATAAGTTACTACCTCTCCCGGACACATCCTCTGCTGATGTTGTATTAAAATACGGAGCATATCCAACAGATCCTGAAGATAATCAGTCGCCATATCAGTTTACTATTGAATACGATTACAACTTGTTCGATCAGGAAACACAGCGTATAATTGATGATAACAGATACAAAGTTAAAGTTACCGAAACATACAAAACTGGCAAACCTTCTGGCAAGACTAAGAAGGAGTTACGCCAACTTGGTAATCAACAACTAACAACATCAATTTACCAACCGGGCGCCTCGGGTTATTCTTTCCCTAGATATGAATTTGAAGTTGTGTCCAACCCACCGGGCGACATAGCTGATTTCTTAGATGGTTTGACCGAAGCAACACCGGGTGAACCGTTAACAAGGCCAACTGCGGATCCACTGGGTGATTCTTTTGAGACTGAGGCATTATATAACTTCTTTAGAAGTCAGCTAACTGACATTTCGGAGGACCAACGCACAGCAGTTAGAGTTATGGACAGAGGGGCATTTAGAAACTATTTTGCTAAAAAAGAAGATCTCTTTGACCCGCTGGATTTCCCAGACCCGATAAAAAGATTAAATCTATTTGATCAACTCTCAACAGGATTCATAGAAAGAATCTCCACACTTGTATCAACTGGGAACCCAAATGACGGATACAAGAGCAGAGACGATGACGATCTTAGTAAAATAGAAAAGAAAATCTCGGAGAAGATGAGCCTTGACAATATCTCCAGAGCTTTCCAGTTTGGGTACAACCCAGATCGACAGGCTAGGATTATTGAACTTGATCCATTAAAGTTTGGTGGCCCAAGGGCTCAGGCAAACCCTGATTTAGTTCCTCCTCCGTTTTATGTAAAGGAGAGAAGATTCAAAGGCTGGTTAGACTTATGCGACACACTAGTTCCTGAAGTATCAGGCTGCGAACCAGAATCTAAAGCCATATATAACTTAGAGGATTTGTCAGATCTCATAAGTTCGCTAGAATCTGAGCTAACAGCAGATCCAAGATTACAAAATGATCCGCTCTGTTCTCAAGAAGCGCCATACGATAAGATTCTTAGTTCTTTTGACGCTGCCAACCTTGAAGCCTCCATGAGGGCAATCATAAGAATATACACTTTGGACGTGTTCTTAAGAACGATACCAGTCTTCACAGCATTCGCATTAACAAAAGATAACTATGATGACCTAATGTTGACGTTTGTTGTTGAAAGAATGAAGCAAGGTCTTGTCGTTGATGGTGCCAAGAGAACAGGTGCAGCAGACAATACTTACTACTACAGGTTCTTAGAGCAAGCGGTTAACAACACTAAAAGAAAACTAGACGCTGGAATATTAACTGCTGAAGACTTAACTGATGAAGAAAACGCTGCTTTTGATAGGATAGCGAATGAAATAATGGCTTATTATGATGAGTTCGACGGAGAACTTGAGTGTTTATCAGATGCTGCCATCAAAGGCAAAGGTATTTTTGATGGATTTTTCTCTACTTCCGCTGCTGCCTCTGCGGTTGGTATTGGCGCAGGAAGTAACAGGTTTAATAAGGGAGTTGCTAAAAATGCAAAAGACAGGGCATTTAAAGATTTTGTTGGCCGCACCGAAAAAGACGCGCTCCTGTTCTTAAGAAGGTACGTTAGAGAAGAATTTACATTTTTAAGGGATAAGCTGTCAAATGCAATCCCGCCAGTGGTCAATAATGTTAATAATCTCATGGCTCTTAGTCCTGATTGGGTTCGTGGTGCTGTAGATGCCGAGGGTCCTTATAATGTTATGGGCGATGTAAATGATCCAACCGATTATGTGATAGAGGCTGGTCCGGTCCGGCGAGGATCTAATGATTCGGTGAGCTTTGTTACAAATAATTACTGGCCATTTGTGCTGGAAAAATATATTAGAATACAAGAAAAAGAAGCCCCCGGATCTGACGTGGATAGATCTTCAAATCTTTACGACATTGTAAATATAGATGACTGGGAAGCATATGTTAAAAATGTGGCCTCTAGAGGAATAGAGGGTAATATATCTGACTTGTGGGAAGGATGGAGTTTTGGACTGCGACTAAGCTACCTTGTTGCTAAGGAGGACAACGCCGCATTTGAAGAGGTCATGAACACAATACCAGAGTCTGTTTCCAGAGAAAATAAGGCATTTAATGTCGTCGATCGCGCAGGAGAAACCAGATACCTTATACCTGTTGCATCCGGAGAGCTTCCAATACCAGATCAAAAATACGATTTGTTTAAGGCTGATTCTTATGATGTTTATTGTTTGATTCCTGAGATGCAAAAAACTCCTGAGTTCCGAACAATGTTTAAATATATTTTCCCGTTGCCTCGTTTTATTTCTTTGATCGCGATGTACTCAACAATGGGTTTTACATCATCAATAGGCAACACCGGCTATCCAAACGAAGGTGGGGACGTATGGGAATATCCGGGCGGAAAACCTCACAAGAAATTTAGAAAGTGGAACCATAGCCCACAGAAAGCTTTTCAAAGGTCCCGTCAGGCTGCAAGAAGAGTATTCGAAAGTTTCTATGAAGCAGCACAAGCTCTTGATTTTGATATGTCTTCCGATAGGGATCCAAAGAATAGTGCCGATTCTTTAAGAAACTCAATCCGACCAAAGGTTAACTTTGAAGATGGGCTTCGTTGGTGGGAAAGGGGCCTTAGAGTTACAGGTAATCCATATAACGATGACGGCGACTTGTGCGACTAACTATATATTAATGTGGAGGAATAAATAATGGCTCAAGGTTTAGCAATAGCTCTACCACTTACAGTAGATACGGTGGATGGACCATATACATTACATAAAAATTTAACTGATATGGCATCGCAAAACTTAAAAATGGTCATATTAACCTCCCCCGGCGAGAGAATAATGATCCCAGAGTTTGGAGTTGGCATCAGAAACTTCCTCTTTGAACCAAATAATAACGATACAAGAGAAAGAATCAGAAACAGAATCCAAGTTCAAGTTGAAAAATACTTGCCATATATTGAGTTAGTGAGTCTTGAATTGTATAAACCACAAACCGCAATAGTCGGTGAGACAGACGACAACGGCTTAGTCATAAGAATAAAATACTCGATACCAGCCGCAAACGTTGTTTCAGAATTGACCATCGATGCGGGCTCCGGAGCCTCCACATCTACTAGTGGCGGTTCTGGTGGATCTGGCGGCGGCTATTAATCTATGTGTTTAAATGTTTGTTTGAATACTATTTAAAGAGGGAGAAACATTAGATGGCCAGAAGAAATGTACCCATAGATTATACTAGCAGAGATTTTGATTCCATTAGGGAAGATCTCATAAACTATACAAAGAGATATTACCCCGACACGTTTAAAGATTTCAGCGAGGCCTCCTTTGGCTCTTTAATGCTTGATACGGTCGCTTATGTCGGCGACATTATGTCATTCTATCTTGACTATCAGGTTAACGAGTCTTTTATTGATACGGCCGTTGACTTTAAAAATATTCTTCGAATAGCCAAGCAGATGGGATACAAATATACCGGAGCCAAAACAACTTCTGGTATGGTTTCTTTTTATGCAATAGTTCCGGCCACATCAGTCGGTCTCGGCCCAAGAACAACCCATATGCCAATATTAAAAGCAAATACCGTGGTTAAGTCTGATTCTGGCGCCTCTTTTATTTTGACAGATGATGTTCGTTTTGATGACCCATCAAATGAAGTAGTAGCCGCGCAGACCGATACTACAACAGGCGTACCCACAAGTTATGCTGTTAAGGCCGAAGGGCAGGTAATATCAGGCATATTTGGCCAAACTACTGAGATTGTAGGTGCGTTCCAAAAGTTTAAGACGGTTCGTATAAACAACGCGAACCTAGTAGAAATAACCAGTGTATTTGATTCACAAGGTCACGAATATTTTGAAGTTGAATACTTAACACAAGATGTTGTATACAAGGCTGTTCCCAATAGAGATGAAAATACAAGACAAAATGCTCCATCACTTATGAGACCATTTGTTGCTGCGCGCCGATTTACAGTTGAAAGAGATATTAATGGAGTTACATTAACTTTTGGCCACGGCTCTGATTCTGAAACAGCTTCACAGACAATCGCCGACCCGGCAAATGTAGTCTTGCAAAGGGCCGCGAAAGACTATACTACTGATGTATCCTTTGATCCATCTAATCTGGTTGGAAATGACAAGTTGGGCATAGGACCAGCAAACACAACTCTAACAATAAGGTTCAGAGAAAATACTGCTTCAAATGCTAACGCAGCTATTGGATCAATCACGGCAGTAGCTAATCCTATTTTTGAGTTTAACGACCCAACTATAGCAAATACAGCAGCAGCAAGGGATGTTGTTGCTAGTATAGAGTGTTCAAATGAAGAGCCTCTAGTTGGCTCAACAGCAATCCCATCACGCGAAGAAGTTCGACAAGAAGCTATGATGGCTTTTTCTAGTCAAAACAGGGCTGTTACTTCGCAAGACTACGAAGCTCTTGTTTATATGATGCCCGGCAAGTTTGGTTCCGTCAAACGCGCAAGAGTTGTCAGAGACCAAGATTCATTGAAACGAAATCTAAACATTTATGTTATCTCTGAGAACTCATTTGGTAAAATGGCTACTACAAACAATGCTATCAAGGAAAACTTAAAAGTTCACTTAAACAGATATCGCATGATCAATGATACGGTAGATATTCTGGATGCTAAGATAGTTAATATAGCTATCGATTTTGAGGTTGTATCAAGCGAAGAAATAAACAAATACGAAGTGTTAGATTCTTGTATACAAGCACTTAGAAGAAAATACTCATCTCCGATGTTTATAGGAGAAAGGTTTTATATTACCGATGTATATACAGAACTCAACAAGGTGCGCGGCGTGGTGGATACATCCAGAGTGAAGCTTGTCAGTAAGTCTGGAGGAAACTACTCATCCTCAGCCCTTAACATTGATCAATATATGTCCCTCGATGGCAGGTACTTATCAGTCCCAGACAATGTAATAATTGAGATCAAGTTCCCAAGAATAGATATTAAAGGAACCGTAAGATAATGGGTATTAAAAGATACTACGCTAAAAAAGATAATACTATATCAAACGCTTTCAAAGAGAATTTAGTTACCCGAGCTACTGGGTCCAACATGGGGGCCTCTGATATTCTGGAGGTGTTTTCAATTTATGGCCAAGCAAACTCCACTTCTACGGAGGAGGCTAGAGTACTGATTAAATTTGACTGCACTGCATCAACCGATTCTATTAAAGCAGACAGAGATGCAGGAGTTATTCCTGTTAGTGGTAATGTAAACTTCTTTTTAAGACTCTACAACGCACCCCACAGCCAGACTCTTCCTAAATCATACACAATGGATGTCTCAGCCATTTCAGGCTCTTGGAATGAGGGTACAGGCCTTGATATGGAAGGTTACAAAGACATTGGTGCTTCCAACTGGGTAAATAGTCAAACAAATCAAGTCGCTGCCACAATGCGCTTCCAAGTTGATCAAAATTTAAGCGGCAACGGCCAAAGTTTTACTCTTATAAATACTGATGGTACGTCCGTTACATTTACATCGGATAGTAGCAAAACCGAGACACAATCAACCGCAACACTAATAGGTACCAGCCTTGACGGCACAGCAGCTAAAGCAATAACATCAGTTCACAATGCTTTGTCTGCTGCCATAACGGCTGGCACACTTAAGATGTCTATAACTTCGCTTTCTGGTGCTTTATCGGACAGTGGATTTATGACCTTAACACAAAATGTAGGAGGAGTGGCAGGTAACAGCGCAATACCATCTGGTGTTATGAACGGCGTTAGTTTTACCGTGGGTTTTACTGGTGGATCCGGCGCTTGGGCTACAACAGGCGGCGATTACTTCTCCGATACATCTTCTTCTTTCTCCGCATCCTTCGATGACGGCACTGAAGACATAGAACTAGACATTACACCGCTTGTAGAACAGTGGCTATCCTCCTCTAATCTTGGACAAAAAGAAGACGAAGGGGTCGGTGTATTTTTATCTAACACTTATTCCACTGCTGCAAGATCATATTATACAAAAAGATTCTTCGCAAGAGGTACAGAGTTTTTCTATAAGCAACCAAATATTGAGGCTCGCTGGGATTCTTCAATTGAGGACGACCGAGGAAACTTTTATTATAGCAGTTCTTTAGCTACTGGACCTGAGAATCTAAATACTATCTTCTTTTATAACTACTTTAGAGGACGACTTCGTAATATACCTGATATTGGAACAGATAATATAGGCGTAAGCATCTTCTCCTCTTCAGCAGGCACACCCACTGGATCAGCTATCTCACTTGTGGCAGACGGCACCCACGTTCTATCAACAGGTTTATTTGCGGTCACAGGCGGTCATGTTTCTACTGGTATATACTCGGCCTCATTTGCTATGACGGCTGCTGCTACCCCCCTTACAACGATCAATGACATATGGTTTAAACTAGATAACTCATCGGCCGATGCCTCAACGGGCATCCAATACGGTACAGGAACAATCGAACCCAAAACCATTACAAACATGTACAATGCCCCCACAAACGATTATGTGGTTACAATAACAAACTTGCGAGAAAAGTATCGTCCTGAAGAGACTGCACGTTTTAGAGTTTACAGTCGCCAAAAAGATTGGACACCAACTATTTACACTAAGGCGGTAAGCACGCCAGAGGTTGAAATTGTTGAAAGTGGCTCTTTCGAAGTCTTCAGGGTTATAGATGATCTAAAAATTATACCACACGGAACGGGAAGCACACCATATTATACTTTCCTTTCATATGACACATCCGGATCCTATTTTGATTTAGATATGGCACTTTTTGAGCCCGGATATGTTAACGGTATAAAACTAGCATTCTATAACGAAGATATAGGGAGTTGGGTTGAGCAATCAGAAATCTTTAAATTTAGAGTTGAATAACTAAGGTAGTTAAAGTATGAGTATCAAAAAACTATTTGATTCAAATAAAACAAACGACATACTCGTCTCGACTAACCTAGAAGAAGAGGTAGTCAAGAACGTCCCCGAGCTTGAATCTGCGGATAACGTCAGAGAGCAGATCGAGAGGATTAATCGTTTTATACCACAGGTGGATTATAGTGATCCAGCCAACTTTGCTGTTTATGGATCAGCCGAGCGATACTATAGGGATTCATTCCACAGAGTTGCCACTCAATACCCGTATGATGGCTCCGAAGAAGAGATAACTCGCTACAACAACGAGTCCAACTACCTTGACCTACATATCCTTGAGAATGAGTATCCTAGGACGCTTGGCCACGTTCGGTTTCCTACAAATAACGGCGGCGGATCCGCTACTAACCAGTTTGGCCAACAAACAAACGCAGCAAACATTACATTTTTTGGCGGTCCAAATGCTATAGCAGGAGGGATGACAACTGGCTCATTCCACCTACAGTTCACTGGTTCCAACTATTACGATACAGATATTTATCAAACTGATGGTACGCTTGCATTAGACAGAGTTGGGTCAAGAGAAAGTAACTTAACTTACAATCTTCCTAGCAAAGGGCTCACTGTTGAGTTTTGGCAAGGAACCGAAGGAAACCTGATAAGTGCCACCGGCCCGTTTGGCCGACAATCCAGACACGCTTTGTTTGATTTATGGAACGGAGAAGCCTCAAGTTCGGCTCAATATGGTCGCCTAACTGTATACGCTTCAGGTTCTTCATCAGCCTTTAAAGGTATTTATCTAAACGCATATTCAGGCACTGTTGGAATCCAAGAACTTGAGTTATTGGATCCTGCTGTGGCTGCTCAAATCCCACCACAATATGTTAATACTTCATCTCCCACACCGGGTCACTTGGCTTTTGCTTTTAGTTCTGGGTCAACTCTGGGTTTAACTGTTAAAACATATATTAATGGTGTTCTAACCACAACAACAGGCTCTTCAGTCGCCCTAAATGAAGTCACTGGCGCCCTCCGAGGCCGTATTGGTGCTCTCCTAACGAACCCATCAGGTACTTCTATAGGTACAGATATGGATGGATACGGTACCAGTATTCGCAGTGCCTACGACGAGTTTAGGTACTGGAAAGCCGAGAGAACAGAAAAAGAAATACAACAAAACTATTGGACACAAGTTCGCGGCGGCACAAATAACGAAATAGCAAACGCAGAACTCGGTGTATACTACAAATTTAACGAGGGCATTACAGGGGATGCAACAACTGACACCACTGTTTTAGACTATTCAGGCCGCATTACAAATGGAACTATCACAAACTACGGCACTGATGCTACCACTACACTAGTAAGAAATGCCAACCTCCTGCCCGAGCGCAGTTCGCTTATTGTTGCTGCTGGAGCAGCCACATCAGAGTTCAAAGACCCAATCATCTATGCAAGCCATCCAGATGTTGTCTCAGCACTTGACAGATTGGTCGCATCTGGTAGCGTCCACGACTTTGAAAACCAAGCAAGCATAAAAGATTCTATCCCAAGCTGGATCATAGAAGAAGACGAAACATCAGGCGGTGAAGAGTTAGGAAAGCTTACGCAGATCCTTGGCTCCTATATGGACACACTTAACCTGCAAATTGAGTCCCTGCCCACATTAGCAGATAATACATACTTAAGTGGCAGCGACAAGCCTACACCATTTATGAAGAACCTGTTAAGCTCCCGAGGCTTGGCAGTCCCAGAAATCTTTGTGGACGCAGATCTGCTCCAAAGATTCGCTAACAGAAGCGACACCGAAGGCTACACTCTTGATATTAACGATACCAAGAACCTTATTTACAAAAACATCTACAACAACCTTATCTATCTTTATAAGTCAAAGGGTACAGAAAAAGCATTTAGAAACCTTATCCGCTGTTACGGTATCGGTGAAGATGTTATTAGATTCAACGCATATGCAAGCAATCAAACCTTTGACATCCAAGAAACAAGACAAGACAGAGTTATTAGAAAGAACTATGTTGACTTTAACCACCCTGATAGGTTTGATGGGGTTGTTTATCAGAGAGCCAACACTGGTGAAACAACTGGCATATCTTTCTTCTCGGCATCCTCGCCAAATAACGCTTTTGCTCAAACCGCAGAACTAGAAGTTATATTCCCAAGAAAGATGGAGTTTGCTAACTCGCAATATTTTGATACACCTTTTGTTACAGCGTCCCTCTACGGTAAAGCATCAGCATCAGCAGACCCAGCAATCTTTGACGCAGCGTTTAGCAATAACCCAGCCACCGCACCTTGGCTTGTTGCTTATGCTGTTCGCACACAACAAAACTCAAATGATGCTTATTTTGTTCTTGATTCTAACTTATTTACAAATCCACTTACAAGTGACATTTACTCAAATATTTACGACAACCAGAAATGGAATCTGGCGATAAGAGTTAAATCAAAAAACTGGCCATACTCTACGGGCTCTGTTGCATCAGGTGATGGGGCTGCTTCTTTCGGAAACCAAGAGGTTAGCTTTGTTGGCTATAACGTAGAAAATGGAGTCGTAAGAAATAGTTTTGTTTTAACAACTTCATCAATATCCTCCAATTTAGGGCCAAGTTTGCCTTATCGCTACTTCGTCGGCTCACAAAGAACAAATTATACAGGCGCAGTAGGCCATCAGACTGATATCTTAGCATCCTCACTACGAGTATATACAACCTTTTTAGATGACGATGTTATCAAATCACACGCCCTTGACCCCGAAAACTACGGAACAAGAAACCCTAGCAGAAACTTGTTGTTCTATAACGACTCTGACGACGCAAGCCTAAACCCGGCGATTAAAACAACTATCCCAGAGTCTGTTTCTCTTGCTCTTAATTGGGATTATTCGCAGGTCACTACAACAGACGCCACTGGCCGCTTTTCGGTCCAAGATGCATCATCTGGTTCAACAGGGCTAACCAGCAGATACCCGCAAGAGAATGTACTTACAAATGTTAATAAACAGTTCGCAGGCCGAGGACAGTTTGGGGTTAGCGCATACAGTTCAACGGATGTCATCTCCAAGCAGTTTGTTCAATCAGCACAACAAAGACTGCCCGAAGTTGTTAATACCAACGATGATGTAAATGTTCTGTCCAGAGATGATGAACTTTACCCAAGAGATGCATCCATCTCACAGACCTACTACACCTTTGAAAAGAGTATGTACGGTATCGTTTCACAAGAAATGATCAATATGTTCTCGTCTATTGTTGAGTTCAACAACCTTATCGGTGAAGTTGTTCATAAGTATCGTGGTGAATACAAGAGTTTAAGACTTTTAAGAGAACTTTTCTTTGAGAAGATCCAAAACAACCCTGACCTCGACAAGTTTATTGATTACTATCATTGGATTGATTCTTCACTTAACATTTTCTTACAACAGTTTGCTCCTGCTTCTGCTGATGTCTCCGATGAGATTCGCACTATAGTTGAAGATTATGTTCTTAATCGCTCCAAGTATCAACACAAATACAACCAGATCAAACAAGGTGACTCTGGAACTGGCACAAAAGCTGGTGGCTTTGACGAAACTATTCTAGAAGGCAGGGTCAAGGGCACCAGAGAACTACAATACGACTGGCAGTTTGGTCACGCCCCCCTAACTAACTCTCAAACCGAACACTCCCTTTGGTGGAAAGACCGAGCAGAAAGAAACAACACAGCATTTAATACCGCCGCGCTTATTGACACAGCAAGAGAAGACATTCTCACTATCATCCAGTTATTCAACTCTGCAAGCGCCCCATCGCTTAATGACGGCACCGGAGCCTCTGGGATATACGAAGGGTCCGCTTACGCCACAAGACGCTTCACAAGGCAATACAAGCTTGATACAGCCATTGTCCCTGATATCGGCGGTGGGTACAACTACCCAAGAAACCACAAGCCGGATGCTCTTTTTCCCCTGATGTTTGACCAACCATTGGATCTTACTAATAATATTGAGCAGGTAAATTTTGAAAAACAAGGGATGTTTACTCTTCCAGAAGAGGAACTAAGGCCTGTTATAAAGCAAGAAAAAAGAAGATTTACCGCAATCAATCCCGAGACACCCGTCGGCACCAACGGCGCTACAGTTTTTAGAGCATCTAGTGTTTTAGCCGGAACAAAATTTGTTACGCCTTTTATAATATTTAGTTCATCTGTTTCGCCTGCTGGCGGTTATGGACAACAATGGCAAACTTATCAACTCAAACCAGACTTCAATAAAGAAGAGTTCGCCGGTTATCACAATGATTCTTATGGTGACGACTATGAAGTACCTATGCAGGGTCCTTTTACTAACCACCACGTCGGCGGAAATAGACACCGGCATACCGATTTAAATAAAGGATCAGATACAGCGTTAAACAGGGCAGAGGCTTGGGAATTAGATATTGGAAATTCTGAGGTCGGCGCCGCCAAAGCCCGAGGTGCATCCGATGGTTCAATTAATACAAACATGCCCGGATCTAACCCCAACTACCGCAGAGACGAAACAGCCAAGCGCCCCGTTAACACCAAAAACATCAAACACAGAACAGGTTCCCTTGGCACGGTTGCAATGGGCAACTATTCTGCAAGTTATGAAATAGTTCAAACAACTGGTAGAACTCAAAACAACTCTGCGTTTGTAAAGTCAGAGGGTATAAGAGATAACTTTACGATTTCTGTTGCTGGCGCTGATGAGGTTGGCTATATTGATCACGTCACAGACTACGCCAAGCCTATTCGCCGCAGAACAGAACACGTTATAGTTAATCGTTTCTCCGCACCCGGTGGTCCTGAAACAGCAGGTGATAGTCAGGGTGGCCCCGGTCTTGACTTTGAGGCAGCAGAACTTAGCCCATACAACAACCTAAACTATAGAAATACAACCGTTCGCGACCCGCTAGAAACTTTATTATCAGAACACTCCGCACAGTTTGGACTTAGATCAGGTTCTATAGCTTCACCTATAGGATATAGTGGATCAGCAACTAATGTAACAGCAAGCTTTCACAAAGTTAATAGAAACCCGCTTCATAGGCTTGAAGGATATGACACAGGTTCCGACACTCCAGTTACAGGAACAGTGTTCGACAACTATTATGTACAACATATGATTCCAAGATCTGATTTCCAATACGCTTGGATTACAGCTTCTTCTGATAGATTTAACTCTGCATTCGGCGCAGCCAATAATGTATATGGTTATTTCCCGTATGATGGCCTAGCCAGAGTGTCGAGTTCAGCCAATGGGTTTAGGTATGAATCAGCAGTTAACTTTGTTAGTGCAAGCGAGATAGGCTCTGTTCCCGGCACTATAACATATTCAACCACTACCACAGCAACCGAAACACTTACGGGCCGTGGTAGTTTAGTCAGCAAAGGTGTTTACGATATATCTGGATCTTCAGGTTCTTTCGCGCCCGCTGCTAATCCTAATGATCATTTTATACCTCAAACCACTCATCTAAACATTGGTGGTATTTACGGAGACTTGTTCTCTACTTTCGTAGGACCTAAAGTTGCTCCCTTTACTTACTTACCAAGTAGGGGCGGCAACCCCTCCGCCATTGACAAAACACACGATTTTAATAGTTCACTTACGTTCTTAACGAATCAAGTATTATTTGGTGGAAACCTTTCTGATCCCCAAGAGTTTATAATCGGCCAAGATCGCGAATACGTCACTCAGTGGGTAGTCGATACTGTTTTGGGTGTCACCCCCTTCGACAAAGAGACCGGTACCGGAGGGTATATTTTCAATGCAGCCGGCGCTCCGTATGGTAGACTTTATACTAGCCCATCAGCGATGGACAACACTAGATTTCAAATGTTTCAAACGCTCAATAAAACATATGGTAGATTTGAATCAACCAACTATGTGAAATCCGTGGGATCAATCCCGTTAGCCGTAGCCTATCCACCAGAGGTCGGCTTTAATAAATATGGCTTAGGTACGCTCACACAACCTATATCATTCACAAACGGTAATCCTCTCTTTACAGTGTCTAATATGATAGAGACATCTGCTTCCCGTGGCGCCGGCTTAATATTAAACTCGCTTTTGACAAAACGTAATGGCTATTATGGTCATCCAACATGGAAGCAAATACGAGTAGGAGAGACTGGCTTAGTAAGGTATCATAGAAAAAATAATTATTATTCGCACACATATGATCCGGTGATCATTTCCAGCCAAACAGATCCAACTGGCGGGAGAGCAAAAGTTCAATCTAGGACAGAAAATATTTTAATAAGCCAATCAGTTGTTACAGATCGCTATTTCCCTGTGGTATTTGAATTAGAAGCTAGGGATGATCAACAAAATAGTAAAGTTCTCAAATCAACAAATGTTGTAGCTAGGACATCGTTTGCTAATGATGTAATAACCTTTGATAACCAAGATGTTGTAGACAGGTTATTAGATGCTGATGTTCTAGAAGCTTCCGAAAGGAAAACCTCTTATAGACAAATTGTTGACGATTTCAGCATATATGATAGTTTCCTAGACGAACAAAAACCAATACTTCAGATTAATAGTTTAAAATATAGAGAAACAGTCTATCCACCCAGAAATTTTGCATATACTTCCTTAACTCGCGGCCGCAACAATTTTAGTAACAACTTCTGGCGTGATGCACGCTCTGATAGAACTTGGCCTTCCACACCGCCAGCCAACGCGGAAAATCTTACAGAATACTCAAAAACCCAACGGGAGAAAAACACTAATAGTCAGGGTCAGGGATCCTCAAATGTGTCGTTTCAGCTAGCGCCTTTTCAAAGTCGATGGGCACTTGATGGATTGTTATCTACCACAAATCAGAATAATTTAACTACTTTAGCCGGATATCCAACTGGTGGTATTAACGCTAATAATGCAGATGGCTATAAGCCCGGTGAGCTTCAGAACTTATACACTCATTTTGTTCGAAACCAACAAGATGACTTTGAAATAGATCGCTCAGACGATGGTGAAATAGCTCAACTTCGAGCAGGAGCTTTGTACGCTAGAAAGCATATCAATCCTTACACTTCTTCGGTATGTGGTATGTCAGGCATGAGAAAACAAATAGATATATCGGCTTTTATTTTCTCTGGAACATCTTACCTCTTATTAACTAGCTCCATTGGTGCTGGCGAAGCATTTTGGGATGCACCCAATCTGGCAGGAAGATACGAAGGCACATCAAGTGTTTTTGTTAAAGAACGAGCAACACCATTCTATGATGATTATGATGCTTTTTATTCGGATATAAAAACAAAAACACGCGGCCGCTCTATTATACCGGAGTTTAGAATAGAAGATCATATAGATTTTTACGAACAAAATGGTTTTGATTACCTCACAGAAAACCCAGCCTTATTTCAGTTCCCCGGTGTTCCCAGTCAAGAGGGGTATCTCCAGAATAGTGGATATCCTCACTTCTTTAAAATATTCACCAACTCTGATTTTATGCAACACTTTGAAGTTGTTCGAGAAGATGGTCTTAAAGAAGGCGGAATATTGGAGCCCGCAAAGGTGAAGTTAAGATGCAAAGCAGTCAAAAAGTTTGTCCCATACGACGGCTTCTATCCTGCCGAAAGAACTCTACAGCTAGCGTCTGCATTCTCCGCATCTTACGCCCCGCTTACACAACTTTCTTCTTCAACAGGCGCCGAAAACACATATCAAGTTGCTTGGAGAACAATGCTCAAACCTTTCTTTGCACCCGGAATTGTGTACAATACTATTAAATCGGGAGTTGCAGTTGACTACCCGATAATGACTGGCTCCTACAATGTTGGTAAAATGATCATGGCCGGAGATGGAGCAAGCGCAAACACCGGAGTCAGAATGGTGGCTACAGCTTCTGCGGGCATATTCTCTAACTCAAGAAATGATTCAAAAAATGGCCTCACGGGCCTTTTGGCTGGTTTTAATATAGTATCACATAATGATGGTTGGGATTATCGTGTTCCATTCGAGACAGTGCTTGAGCCGGGTAAATATATTTATGGTAAAAATATTGTTGATGATGAACCAAGTGCTTTTGCAGGGATAAATGTTACGGCTTCTTGGGGAAGCAGCGAACAAGGCACAAAATACAAGAATATGATGCACAACTTTTTGGCCTCCTCGCTGGATGTCTTTATCAAAGACGGAAAACCAACAGAGATTCTGTCAGCACCTCAAAAAGAATTTAAGGCTGTAACTCCGGGCCAGCCTTATGGTATGCGTATTAAAATGTATCGTAGTTTTGAATCAGGATCTCAACAAGAAACCTCGGGAGACTGGGGAGACTTTCAGGTCCCACAATATATAAGTGGCTCCCTTACAGACTTCACCATGTACAGTCGCCCATCAGCCTTCGGCCCACCAGTACTCGCAGGCACAGGGTCGCAAGTAATGTCGCAACAAAAATATTGTATTACTGGTTCTAGAGAGATGACTCCAGCCCGAGGGCGTTATGCATCACATACTCCGCCTTATTTTGATGGTGAGTCTTGGATTGATCTTATTTACTATCCCTACAAATCTTTTGATAGCGGTTCCACAGGTCTAGAAGTAATAAACAACACCACAAGAACAGTGACAGTTTCTGATTTACATAATTTAGCTTCAACTGAGTTTTCTTCTGGTTCTGCTATCCTAGACTACGAATTTGGCCAAGGCTCTAGATTTGGCGGCGAGGGTACTTATGTGGTTCGTTGGCGCTTTGACCAAGAAGCCTTAAGAACCAATTTTTCGACAGAAGATACGGGATCAACATACCACGGAACTGGAAGTGACATCGGTCCAATGGGTGGACCTTGGGCTAATAGATGGGCAATGCATCTGGATGCCTCACTTAATATTTTTTCTAAAGCTCGCGGAGTGGGAAGCTTGGCGGCTGAAGCTGTTTCGGCTGATTTAGCAGAAAGTGGATTAGGTGATGGAAGTTTCAATGCAGGAGACGACCGTTGGCGTATCCAAACTAAATTTGAGACACCGATGCTAAACTTTGGATATCTTGGTATGTCAGATATAACATTCAATGGAACAATCGGAAGTTTGAATGATTATCAAAGAGCAGTTAATAGTGTTGTACCAAGGGGTATGTGGCACCAATTTGGCAGGATCCCGCGCGATGCGGAAGGAGTTTATATTCAGGTCACTGATATTCCAGATAACTTTATCAATAATCACCCATCTTCTAGTATTATATTTGACCCGGCCGGCAAGTTTGATCTCCGAAATGCTGTTTCAGAGGGCATGAGAACCTTCTCAATTTTTGCAAAAGGTGGCAGTACTAATTCTGCCGAGGCCATTGATGCTGTAGCTAAAGATTTAAATGGCTATAAAATTCCGCAAAATATGAAAATTGATAGAAATGCGATTGATAACGCTGCGGGCCGGAAAACTGTGTCAACAACAGACTCTCCATTATCCTTGGTTGATATATGTGGTTTCCCAACCGAACCAGTTAGAATTGGTGAAATGCCATCATCTAAAACTATATTTGAAGCTGTTGTAGCGGTACCATTTATAGATGTAGATGGAGACAAAGAATTTTTCAATGTTCCTGTAGCTCGAACCGAGTTCGAAAAACCGTTTTTTGATAAAGCGGCCGGCAACAGTATTCTAAGACAACAAAGATTGATGGAAAAATATGTTTTCCCTCCAACATTTGATTTTGTTCAAAACGACGCTGTTGAGCCAATAGCAATGTATATATTTGAGTTTTCTCATAAACTTAGTCAAGATGATTTGTCGCATATATGGCAAAACCTTTCACCCAAAATTGGAACAAGGTGCGAAGAGGCAATGGCCACAGTTTCGCACCCTCTTCTTGCAAACCAACTCTTGAATTTTAATGTTCTTGATGCTCTAGAAGCAGATGAGCAAGGCATTAAACCACCAAGGGTTGAGTTCCCCGAAGAACTTCAGTGGATGGTGTTTAAGGTCAAGCAACGCGCGAAATCAAATTATTTTAAACAGATCGAAAGCTCCGAAAGAGCAGACATTCCTTTCTATACTTCTAACTGGCCATATGATTTCTTCTCTTTGATTGAGGTTGCTGATATAGATGCTGAAGTTGAATTTAAACCGACACAAAATAACCTAGATATGAAGAAGCAGAAACGCGAAGCTGCACAGAACGCATTAAATGATAGGACTAGTAGAGATGAGGCTGTTGATGTTGGACCAGCGGGGGATTAATAAATGAAATTTTTCAATCCAAAAGAAGAAGTTTTAGATATAAAAATGACTCAATATGGTCGCCACTTATTATCAAAAGGCCTGTGGAAACCAGAATTTTATGCTTTTTTTGATGATAATGTTCTTTATGACTCACAGTATGGTGATATTACGGCTACTGGAAGCATAAACGTTATAGAAAGTCGTATACAAGATGAGACGCCGTTGTTAAAAGCACAACATACTTTCACCGGCTGCGACGAATACTTGTTTGATGGGCAAAATGACCTAGTTGATCGAGTTAGATTAAGTACTTATGAGAAACTCAATGTTATGCCGATGTCGCTTGGTACTTCTGACTATGAATCAACTAAAACCCCGGCTTTCCGCGCCCAATTCTTGGCTGGTGAAATTAAAGGATTAGAGTTTAACTTGACCGGCAGTTCCCGAACCGTGTCAGGGGTTGCCTCAACAGCACATCAGTTACAGAAAATACCACAATTGGAGTTTGATATTGAGTATAAAATAAAAGTTATTGATCCGGAGTTCCCAGCCGATGAAGCGGTACAATTTGAAGTAGATCCTTCATTAACTCCGGGCACAACTTACAGTGATGGAAAGCAAATTGTTGTTGGGCCAGAACAAATAATATTTACACTTGAGGAACTTAACGCACCATTTGACTTTGAAAACTATGATATAGAAGTTTTTGAAATAACAAATGAGTTTGGCGCTAGCGGAGAACAAATACTAAATCCTTTAAATTTCATAAAGCCGCTCCAAATGGTAGAAAACAATATACTAATAGATAAAAAAGAGGCTGAAATAAAAGCAGGCCGAGTCTCCGGCGCCGCCCCGGAAATCGATCCAACGTTTGTTAGATACTTTTTTGACATCAACGTAGATGATGAAATCTCCGAAACTATTCTATGTAAATCAATATCAAAGATCAAAGCGGCCGGCAAGAGTCTATATACAGATATTGACATTAATTGCCCGGACCTGTCAATCCCGGTTCGGCAAAATATTTACGGCTCCGACGCGTTGGACGAAGATTGTTCAGATTATTAATCAAAAACTACTTAGGTATATGAGGTTCTAGTTTATGCAAATACAAGTTGATTTTCCAAGCATTTTTAACACTGCCTTGCCAAAAGTGTACATTAAGAAAGTAACTCTACTCCCGAACACAACACCGGGAAGTAGAAATGGAGTATCTTATGATTTGGAGTCTGATGATGGGCTACAAAAAAACAAGTATGGCAAGAAAAAGCCGAAAAAGATTAGTCCTAGATTTAGAGATGTATCTCCTGCTGGCAGGTCTCTAGAGATAAAAACAGAAGTTACCATTAAAGAAAGAATAAAACAAGATGGAGATACAACTTGGTACAATAACAGTGAGTTTAATGAGTTCTTAAATTTAAAAATTGTGTTAGCTCGTACTCAAGATGCAATAGAAAACTTAGAGGATGGCAATTTTACACCTAAGTATTTGAAAAAACTAAAACGTCGGTCTCAAGTTATAGAAAAAAACATAAGCCTAAGAAAAAACGAAACTCCTATATTAGATCAAAAAGTTGAAAGTATAGATGGTAAAAAAGTTTATAGCACAACGTATGAAGTTACTTTTGAAATCCCAAGCTACAGACCAAGAAATTTGTCAGTTTTTGCTGCTACTTTTGTTGATTTGCGTGAGTATTATTTGCACAAATCTCCCGGTGTAAAATCTTCCAGAAGGTTTTTCCAAGGCACCGCAGTTTCACAAAGGGTTATTAAAGCTGGCGAAGTACCAACAGGATCAAGTATATATTTATTACCTGACAAAAAACTGTGGGCCGGCCCAATACATTATCACGAACCTTCTGGGTTCATGGCAGGCGCCTTTCATGGCCCACAAGCCCACCCTCGATTAGAAAAAAGAAAAGTTCCCAACCTAGTAGTTCGAGATTTTAGGGTTCTTGAAGATATAAAACAGTCAGATTTTCTTTTACGACCAGAAAAGAAGAGGTTGAACAAAAAGCTGGAAAACAAAAGAGCTAAAGGCAATAGAATAATAAAGAAAAATCTTTATATAACAGAACCTGAGTATGCTTTCAATGAGATCAACCAACTTCGATTTATTTTTCATCTTGACATGTATAAGGTAATAGCAGAAAAATCACAATTTGGTGCTTGCTTCCGCCGCGCAGACGCGTCGGCAAAGAGGCGTATTATGAACAACACAAGAATAAAAAATCTTTTTGTGTTAAGAAGCCGTGTTAAGCAAGGTTTATCAAAAAATGAAGTTGTTACATTAAACGACTTAGAGCAACAAAGCCTCGTCGCGCAAAGCGGTGAGTCCAAGCGGAATGTTGTTCAGCCTCGCCGAACCAAGAAATCTTTAAACCCAGCCCTAGAAGATTCCGAAAAAGTAGTAACCGGTGGCATAAGAGAAATAAAATTAGGAGTCGAAGGATCAGAAGGGATTAGAACTTTCACTGTATCTGACTTTGATATGTCCAAAAGAACAGATGGCTTGTATTCTTACAGTGTAGATTTTGAAATACAAGACGGAACCGCTATCTTTGTTAATGATCAAAGAAACAAACTAACACAAGCAATAGGAACGCTGACAGAATATTATGGTGTAGCTTCAAGAGCAGAAAATACAAACAAAACCACCGGTTTATTTACAGAAGATTTTATAAAAGAAATGGAAGAAATTTATAAAATACCAGAGTTCAGAGATGTAAACGTGCCAAACCGACGGCGCCGACGACGAGCAGTGCAATCTAGTATAGCCAAGGCCCCGTGGCTGAACGCGATAGCCGTGTACAGTGATGTTATGAGGAACCTAACAAATGCTAGGCAAAGTGATATAGTCAGGGCCTCACTTTTATTACACAGTCTGGTAGAGCCATCTAGTGGGTCGGTGACTGGCATTGAAAAAATGCTTGAAATGTTACAACTGGCACAAAGTAAACTTTCATTTGCGGCAATAGGCGGTAAAAATCGATCTGGTACTCCACTGTCAAAAACAAATATTCCTATGATAGACGAAGTAGATTACAATGCCAAGACATCAGCATTTAAAGGCAAATTGTCAAAGTCTGCAATTCGATTGACTAAGAAATTCAAAACTGTGCATGACAGTAACATTCAAAATTTTGTTGGGTATGATTTTTTAAATCTACAGAGATCTAAGAATTTAGGACTGAGAGTTATTACAACTGATCAGCTATCACAAAGATTGTCTCTGGAGAATCAAAAATATTTTAGCAGAAACGCTGCCGCCGAAGTCTTACAGCCTCCCGTAGGCGATTCACAAACGCCGGAAGACTTTACTAGGTTCATAAATCTTGAAGATGCTTACTATTCTTATTTAACACCCGCCGTAGTATATCACGGTAAAAAAAGATTAAAATTAGTTGGTCGCGGCCGCAGGTTGTGGAATGTGAGCCAATACGATTCTATGATAACAAATCTGGTCAATTCTTCGAAGGAACGAGATTCTCTATCATCTAAAAAGAAAGAAGTCTTCAGAGGACCAAAAACAACCCCTTACATACCGTCCTTATCTCCGATAGAATATCGCGCTGATTACAGGCCGAATAAGGCTAAGGTAAACATGGATACATATGAGACAAACGTAGTTAATGCATCCTTAATCAGCAAATATGGTGTAACATTAACCACCAAGAAAACTGAAAATATTTTTACAATAGCTGAAGATAATTATTATGGTCTTGAAGAGCGCGAACGCAAAAATTTAAGATCTAAAAAATATTTAGGAGAGAGTACCTTATTTACTAATGACTTTTTAGCAAACAAGTTCGCTAAAATGCCAATAGACGATAATCAGCTTAGAGATTTTACTTCTGTTTCGACACTATTTGTAAAATCTAATATTCAATCTACTGACGGTGGCCTTTCAAATAAAAAGAAGAAAACAATTAAACTCTTCCGCCCCTCGGATGAAAGAAACATCATAGATAAAGAATTGGAAAAGTATGATGACAAAAAAAACCCACAAGCAAAAAAACAAAGATTTATATCCAAAATTCCCAATCAGATAAAGTCTATTTTTATGGGTGATGACCCGAGGACCAATAAAAACTGGTTTACTGTTCTAGAAAATAAAGGCTTTGATCTAATCAGTTCTTCGCAGTATACAGGTTTGTATTATTTTAACTATAACCATATTAATCAAATAGAAGTATTGGTTGGATTTGAAAAAGATAGGAATGAAAATATTCAAGCTTCTGCTCCTATCTATAGAATGCTCACAAAGGAGGTGTTTGATAGAATATCTGATGCTGGGAGACCATTTGTGTGTCGTCTTCGCCCCGCTACTATACCATATTTTGGAAAAAGTAGAAAGTTGAGTCTGCCAGAATATAACACAACTTTTATTCTAAGTTCCCGAACGAACCAGAGAGACCTTACTGCTGATGCCGAACTGGTGGAACTACAGGATGAATCTGGTGAGGATTTTGATTTTGAAACACCGGAAGAATCAATATTCATAAGTCGTTTAACAGAATATGAAGATTTAGATACAACTGGGCGCCGAGTACTTCGAAGGTTAATACGAAGAAACACTCGGTTATCTGGATTGTTACCAGAATTCACTTCCAACACCTTTATCCAACAACCAAGAAGAATTTCAAGAACTGGCGCTACATTTGGTATCGAAACAGACCAGACACAAGGCCAAGCACAATCTGGGGTAGTTAGCGAAGCCGTCGCGACCGGTCAAAGAACAAGAACACCCCGTGCTCCAACAGGCGCCACGTCTACTACAACACCAGCCCGCGCCCAATCTACCACAACCGCATCACCGAACTCGCCGGCCACAATGTCTTCTCCGTCTACAACTCCATCTGGAGGAGGTTATTAATGGCTAAAAAAACTACAAGATTCGCAAATCCAAGTGTCATGAATACTCAAGATAGATTCCGCGCAATATTTGGCCGTTGGACCCAAAACCAAAATGGCATAAATTTTTCTGTACTTGAAAATGATAGCACGGTTAAGCTTGATAAAATATTTGATCCTGTCCCACTAGAGGCGGACATCGCGTCCGGTAACATATCGTTGGCTGATGGCACGGAAAGTTTTACAGATGTTATAACTGGTGCCCCTAGCGACGACGTGGATCCCGGTGTTGCAGTCGCAGAGTTACGAGCAGAGAATATAGACCGCCCGGCCGGCTCCGTTAGTGGCAGAACAGGCAACCCAATTCCGTTCAACCCATACCCAACGTTAGTACCTACGCATGTACAAACAATAAGATTGTTGGACACTAGAGATAAAGATGCTACTACTGATCAATCATGGATTGATATTGTTAACAATCTTTTTGATCCTACTATAGTATATGAAGACTTTGTAACTTCATTTGATGCCCCTATTACAAAAGAAGAAATGTTGAATGTAGAGGGCTCGGCTGCTTCATCCCCGGCTGCAATAAACTATGTATATAACTTTAGTGACGCTAACTTCGAAAGAATAGCAGCAGTAGTAACTAACCACGTCGTTCTCCCAGATTTATACTCTATGTTTGACGAAAGCACAAAAGTAGGCACCGCAAAACAAGATGGCACTAGGGATATTGATGTGCTAAAGTCTCCTACCGCGAAACAGTTAAGGCGCAATATAAGAAACAGAAGCCAAAGATTAAGTCTTCAAAACAAAATAGTTCCGATTGAAAACATGCCATTGTTAGCAGATTATGAAGGCAGTAAATATTTGTTTCAAATGTATGTGGATATGAATATACCTATTGATAAGAATAAGAAATTTGCTAAGGTGATGAAAGATAGCACAATGGGAATAGCCTTAACTAGAGACATAGAGGGTGTACCTGATGTGGCATCACAATTAAAATCTGAACCTTTTATTTTTTCGACGCAAGTTATAGCCAAACGATCAGGGCTGGAAGAAACCAGCGTTTCTGAAATACCAGTTAAAACATTAAATCTTTTAGACTGGACTTTAATCGACGCGCCATCATATGCTCCGGACGTGGAAACATCATACCCACCACCAAATAATTTTAGTTTTGTTGGCATTAACTCTGGCCAGTCATATCTTAATGGGCCACCCGGCTCAAAATCCAACGCGCTAGAACTTACCGGCCTGTATGACCAACTCACAAAGCTTCCAATCGGGTTTAACTCAGTTAGTACAGCAGTTGCTAATAATGATGCCTTCGCTCTAGCATTAGAGGGTTGCTATGACGGGCTGAAAGATCTTGCAGATGATAATAGGCGAACATTTCAAGATCTAATAGATGGCAACGAAGCGTATTCTGAAATGCTTATGTACAAGGTTGAGAAGAGGCTAGGACCGGTTCAGCCAGTATTACAAGATCCAATACAAACATTTCATTTTATGAACTCTGCTGAGGTTGAAGAATTTTTGTCAAATGAAAATCAGTTCAAGTTTGTGGACACGCAAGTTAAATACGGCACTGAATACATCTATACAGTAACTGGGTACAGAGCAGTCATTGGAACTCGCTACCAGTATGGTACTCCAACCACAGTCTCGGACTCGTTTGAGAGTCCAAATAACCGCACTGCTTCAGTGCCCATCTTTACAACCCCAACGATAAAGCTAATAGAAGTACCTCTCTTGTCATCAACAGGAAGAATATTTGATAATCCTCCATTAAAACCAGAGATTAGATTTTTCCCGGTTGTTGATGATAGAAACAGTGTTAAGATGTTTTTTACCACATCTACAGGCCAAGAAGATGTTAAACCTATAGCCTTTAATCAGGAAGAGGCTAATGAACATGCACAAGTGGCCATCAATCAAAATAGAAATGATGGTAAGCTCACCTTTAAGACTGATGACTCAGCATCGGCTTTCGAGATATACCGAATATCTCAAATCCCAGCTACTATTGATGATTTTGCAGGACAGTTATTTGCAACAGTTCTGACTAGTTCACCGACTAATGTGCCTTTGAACGGTTCGTCAGCGACAGCTTTAGTATCTCAGGTTCCAAATCAAAAATATTATTATGTATTTCGGACAGTAGATACACATGGTCATAAATCTAATCCAAGCTCGGTTTTTGAAATAGAACTATATAATGATGGAGGGGCAGGATACCCAATCATAAGACATTATGATATGGCCTCACCTGACCCTACAATAACCACCAAATCTGCAAGAAAAATAATACAGATTGTTCCAAGGATATCTCAGGCATACCTAAATGAAGAAAGCTCGGGCCTCCGCGATGATGACAATGCATTGCAGCCCGCCGGCGGAAACAGAAATATAAAACTTGGGACCGAAGAAGAATCATTATTTGGGAAGAAATTTAAGGTGCGACTAACATCTAAATCAACTGGCAAGAAACTTGATTTAAATATAAATTTTAAGACAAAACAACTCAAGAGTTCATAGAATGAGAGAAAACCTTTTTAATATACTATTTATTATGATCGCTGTAGGAGAGGAAACGAATGGCTTTTTTAGATAATTCGGGTGATATTATACTCGACGCTGTATTGACTGATACTGGTCGCATGAGATTGGCTGCGGGAGATGGTAGTTTCAAGATTGTTAAGTTTGCGCTTGGCGATGATGAAATCAACTACGAACTTTATAACAAAAACAACGCTAGCGGATCTGCTTATTATGATCTTGAGATTTTGCAATCGCCTGTATTGGAGGCTTTTACTGATAATGCTTCTTCTATGAAGTCTAAGCTTATATCAATCCCAAGAAATAACTTATTATATCTTCCAGTACTAGCTCTTAACGAAGTTTTTGATACAACAGCAACTGCTAAACACTCTAGTGGGTTCTTCCTCGTCGCAGTTGATTCCGACACACAGACGGAGCTAGAGGCAAACTCCACCGGCACGTCAGTCGCTGGTGTTCTTTTTGGAGAGGATCCTGCTGCAAATGGTAACCGCGTTCGCGTTGATCAAGGATTAAACACAACTGCCATATCCCCCGGCCGCACAATGCCACCAGTTCTACTGGAAACACAATACCAAATCGAGATGGATAACAGGCTTGGCTTCATCGTTAGTCCTCAAATGGCTCAACCAGCCTCAGTGTCTTTTGTGGATGACGATAATATGGCAACATATTATTTGTCTAGAGGTACTGATGCTGAATATGTACGCAACAATACTGACACTACTAACTCTTCAAATCAAGTTATTAAAGGTCCTCGCGGAACTTTTATTGTTTTTAAAGTTAACTCGTCCTTGGAACTAAATACATCTGATTATTTGTTCGATACGATTGGGTCAACAGAAACCATTTCAACTTCGAAAACAGCTAGTCAAGAGTTTAAAACCATCAGATCAAATATTAGAATCACTGGAGTTAATACTGGATACCGTATCGACATTCCGGTTAAATTCTGCAAGAAACATGGATCACCAATCTAAAGGATAAGGATTAATAATGGCTACGACATTTAAAAACTTTCAGAGCAACGATTTAGCACAAACCAGAACCCTTCTCCACGAGGCAATCCCAATCACAGGTTCTATTGTATCGGGTACTTACGCTGAAGATAATATTAAAACTTATGGGCACGGAATGTTTTCTAGTGTTTATGATTACCCTTTCTTAAGTTCTTCTGCTAACCATATATTTGATACATCTGTTGGGATCTCAGCAGATTCTACAATATTCGCTACACTTACAAGCCAACAAGATAAGAAAAAGAATATTTATAATCAAATGGCTCAATATTTGGTGGGATATGATGATACTGGGTCGATTAAGAGATTCACGATTCCGGAGTCTTCCTCTGCCGGTCTCGCTGCCGGGATAGCCATGAATGATGTTTATTTTATTCCATTCGCTAGACTTCTATCAAAAGACGAGGTAAAGAAAGGTTCGTTTAACTTTGAAGTTGCAGTTAGTGCTAGTCATGGTCATGGTGGCCAACTATTCCAAGAAAGAATCAAACTGACAGACCACTCTGGGTCTGATGGTTATTATGTTGATTCGCCTGCCGGCGAATACGGCATTCTTTATGCTTCAACTTCGATTGGTAATGTATCCTTTGTTAATGGTGAAGATTCAACAACAGGTACGCAACCTCCCGCTGGCCTTATTTATTATCAAGCCGGAATAGCTGTTGTATCTGGTTCAATCTTTAATACTACTAACTCTGGTGGCTTGTTGCGAAACTTAGACGCTGCCTATTCTGTTATAAACGGCTGTGAACTAGGCGCCGGCTTTAGCAGATCGGGATTTGCAGCAGTTACAGCTTCTACTATTGATACTATGAATACCGGATTAAGAAACAGAATATTTAATATTTCATTCAATAATACAACTGAGCTTAACTCAACAATTTACTTCTGTCGAGCAAGTCACACTGATTTTAACTATAGTTCAAATCCAACTTATCTAAGTGGAAGTGAAATCAGGGTGAAAACGCGCCCATCTGATACGCCCGTTGCATACTTTACCTCTATTGGCTTGTACTCCGCAGACAACGAGTTGCTAGCAGTCGCCAAGTTGTCCGAGCCACTCCGTAAGGATCCCACGAATGAGTTAACACTCCGAGTGAGGCTTGACTACTAGGAGGTGCGAGTATGCCTCTTTATAAGTTTGGGGCCGGGGATGTATTTTACAATCAGTTAAGAACATATCCCAGTAGCTCGTTTTATATATATTCGGGTAGCGTTTATTATCAAAACAAGTCAACCGAAGTGGGCTCCACTGTTGCAAACGTCAATGGTGTCCCTATTGGCAACGTGAGCTTGTTTGAGCTTAATGTTGACCGCGCCGCAACCTCTACTGGCAGAATCATCGGTTTATCCTCATCTGTTGGTACACAAAACGTTGTGGATAACGGAACAATATATCCTTTCATAGAAAAAGGGTTATCCAAAGTAGGCTTCAAAGGTCTTACAAGAAAACAGTTTATCAACGACTATGCCCAAGGCGACGTTATAACCGGCTCCTATTTTATGTCTTCCAGCATAACAAGAAGATTGTATGCCTCAACCGCTGGTTTTAATGATACAAATAAAGACGGTGCTGCCTTGCGAAACAGTCTAGATTTTGCAAAACGATTAGGTCCGCACTATAACTTCCCATCGGGGTCTTCAGCAATTTTTACTAATGTTATTTATATCCCTTCTATTTTTTACGGATCAGAGATTAAGAAAGGCACTGTAGATCTTAAGTTTTATATCACAGGTACTCTTGTTGCCCACTGCCGAGACTCAAGATATGACGGCGCCCTTATTATGCAAGGAGATGCTGATTCTGCTCACTCCACACGCGCAACTGATGGTTTGACAGTTGGGTGCGTACTATATAACGAAGGCGCAATAATATTGACCAGTTCCGCCCGTATTTCGGATTTAGCATCTAGTCCAAATATTAAAGCATATTCTAATAGAACAAACACCACAACGTCAGATGCAGGTGGAAAATATACTTGGGAGCATTTTGGCCTTGGCTTACCCCAAGGTAATGACACATCATTAGAGCGCCTAACTACGCAAGCCTTTTTACAAAGCGCATCCTTTGGTTTAGAGTTCGCAGGCACCCACAAAATCCCAACCGTCACAATGCTTGCCAATGCAAACCGAGGCGAGCTAAACTATACAAATAATCCAACGTATATTGAGTTCGGCCAAACAACTTACAACCCAGTAACAAGTTCTACATTCTTTGGCGAACAGCAGTTGAATATCAAGAATATTCACTCTTCTTCCTATTCGGATCCTACTGGAAGCCTAAAGAAAACCACATATATTACAAAGATTGGTATTTACGATGATAAGAAAAAACTTATTGGTATTGCATCTGTTGCCAAGCCTGTCAAGAAAACTGAAGATAGAGACTTGACATTTAAAATAAAACTTGACATCTAAATATAATCGTGTTATAATATAGTATGATACTTGGTTTAGACATTTCCACAAGCATTACTGGATACACTCTCCTAGACGGAGATAAGATAATCCTTAATGGTGCTTGGGACACAAGAAAATACAAAGACTTTTTTAAAAAGGTCGTTCATGTTAGGGACGGCCTTGAAATTATAAGGAAAGAATATGGAACACGGATTACAGCAGTTTACATCGAGCAGTCGCTCCAATCATTCAGGTCAGGGTTTTCGTCTGCAAAAACTCTCTCCACTCTTTCTCGTTTTAATGGCATCGTCTCTTGGTTGGTTTTTGATCAATACAAAATCACGCCTGAATACCTCGCGGCTACGTCTGCCAGAAAACTTTGTGGCATCAAAGTTCCCCGAGGACAAAAGGCAAAACAAGTTGTTTTAAACTTTTTGGTTGACAACGAGCCTGCTTTCGTGTTAGAATATACTCGTAACGGTAATCCTAAGCCCGAGTGCTACGATAAAGCAGACTCAATAGTGATTGCCAAGGCGGGGGCCATATGCGAGCAGAAAAACTCAAAATAATAAAGAATGTTCTTGGACGAGGTTACCAGTCTGGTGATGAACACCTATTCGGCTGTCCGTTCTGTGGTCATCATAAGAAGAAGATGTCCGTTAATGTGGACAAATCTGTGTTCAAGTGTTGGATTTGTGACAAGTCAGGCCGTGATCTAGGCTACATTGTCCGCAAGTTTGGAACCAGAGAAGATCGTGACGAATGGTCCAAGTATGACGACCGTGTTGAGATCACAGATTTTGACTTCTTATTTGCGGAGCCTGAAGCCCCTTCTGAGCAACGCGTTGATTTACCCGAGCAGTTAGTCAGCTTAACGGGCAAGACGCCTTCTGTGGCCTCACAGATAGCTTTAAACTACTTATCAAAGCGTGGGATCACAAGAGACGACATCCTCAAATGGAAAATCGGTTATTGTCCTGACGGAGAGTATGCTGGTCGTGTGGTGGTGCCATCGTTTAACGAGAACGGCTATGCAAACTATTTTATTGCACGCTCATACGGCCAAGCTTGGCCAAGATACAAGAACCCACCTGCCTCCCGTGACATTATTTTCAATGAACTGTATGTAAATTGGGACGAGGACATAATTATAGTAGAGGGCGTCTTTGATGCCATAAAGGCTGGTAATGCAATTCCTCTTCTTGGATCAACGCTTCGCGAGAACTCTGCTCTTTTTCAAACCATTGTTAAAAGTGGGAATAGGGTGTTTCTGGCTTTGGATGAAGATGCATCCAAAAAAGCACGCAGCATTGCTCGCTTATTACTCAAGTATGGGGTAGAAGTTGGCCAGATAGATACATCTGGTGTCGAGGATGTCGGAGAGATGTCAAAAGAAGAATTTAAGCACAGGAAAAACAACGCGGCGATTATAGAGAAAGACAACTATTTATTGCAAAGGCTTTTTGCCGTTTAAAGGAATAATGTTATGAAAGTGACTCGGAAACAACTAAAACAGATTATCAAGGAAGAGTTAGAAGCTTCATTGGTGCAAGAAGCAGAAGGTGAGACGCCTCAAGATGTGGCTGATCGGCTCAAGAATATACCCGCCAGCTTTAGAATGAGTGTCCTAAACGACTTCCGCAACATGGCTGATGGTGACACAGAGATGGCAGAGTTCTATCCTCACGTTAAAGATCTTGCTGCTTTCGGCAAAGAAGTGCTACGATTGTTGGGCGCGTAAAGATGAAAACCACCAGATCTCAGCTAAGACAAATCATCAAAGAAGAAATAAACAGTATGCTGAACCGGCCAAGAACCGCAGAGCAGTTTCTGAAAATGATCAAGTCTCAGTTCAGGCTCGCGGGAACACGAAAAACTCTTGAAACGATGGCTAAATACTATGACGCAATGATTAAAGCCGCAGCCGAAAGAGCACCACTCAAGCCCAGTGACCCAAAAGAGATCGCAGCAGAGATTGGCATTGGACAGGATAGTCCTTATCTACAGTGGACAACCTTTCATCTAAATAAGCTTCAGCAAGTACCTAGAGAGGCTTACGAAATGCTGCCCGCAAGTGATGAACTCACTGCTATGCATTATGACCGTCTCACAATAAAAGATAAAAAGCGCGCAGACCGAGATGCAGAGTTATCTCGCCCACGGTCACCGGAAGAGAAAGAAGCCGCTGCTGCCAAGTTCGGCCAAGATATGGCCGCAGGAAAATACGGTCCACTGGACTAAGGAATCATATCGATGAAAATCACCAAAAAACTTTTAGAGCAAATGATTGAGGAAGCAGCATCGGAGTATGTCTACGGTATTAAAAATCCCGGTCGTGTTGCCAACCAATACAAAATAAAGACAATCAAGAAAGTTATCTTTGAAGAGTTGTCCACAAACCTTAACGAAGATGGCCACGAAGACACATCCTCAGCAATAAGAAAGTTGAAGACTTCTATTGAAGACGCAGGAGAAATCCTACAAGGTCTCCAAGCACACCAAGGAGATCTTCCCTCTTGGTGGATGGGCAAAGTAACTATCGCTGCTGACTATCTTAACAAAGCCAGAGACTACTTCCTTGTTTCCGGTGATGTGATGCAAGAAGAAGAGTTGGACGAGCGATGTCAAAAAGGTTATAAAACCCACGACACCCAAAAAACAAAACAAATGTTTGGAAAGACTTACCGCAACTGTGTAAAAGCAGAGGGTATGGAAGAGGATGCGATGGACGAGATCTTTGGCCTTACCAATAATATCTCCTCTAACATTCTACATCTAAGCAAAGAAGACCGAGCACTTATTGAGCGTGACCTCGAAGAGATCAGAGAGTTGGCGCAAATGGAAGTGATGGACGAGCGCAAACTAAAACCGACCGAAAAGAAGAAACTTAAACGACTTGAAAAAGAAGTTCCCAAAAAAGACTTTACTGACCAGTATGGAAAGGAAGGCGAATCTATTTACTATGCCACATTAACTAAAATGGCGAAAAAGGGCAAGAAGAAATGAAAATTACCAGAGAAAAACTAAAGCAAATCATCAAGGAAGAACTTGAAACTGCTCTTAATGAACAAACGCCCGCATATTATCAAGCCGGCAAGATTGGCGCAGGTATACCCGGCATTTTTAAACGCCTTAGCCCCGTTCCGGACTATCTGGTACAAAGCTATAAAGGAAAAAAGAAAGTCTATAACACGAATAATGGAAATATTGTGGCATTAGATGATAGGGGCATTCCTTTTGTTTCATATGCTGATGAGATGGAGAAGAACCCCAATGCGGACTACCAATTCGCGATAGATACGCTTAAAAAAAATGGCTATGTAGAAGCTTCTCTAAGTGTCCCTATGTCTCCGGCAAATCTTGATGCACTCACTCTCGGAACTATTAAAGGGGAAGAGGTCGATCGTGGCTATGTACAAAGAGCGCGCGCCAACTTTATGAATCAGGACAAAGATATCCCCCGGATTAAGCAAGTCATCGGCAAGAGAGAACTGTCAGATCCAAGTATGCCTAACTGGGACCCCAGCAAAAATCAAATAGTTTACTTGGGATCACGGACACTTAGTTCCGGAGGTCGGGAAATTTATTTTAAGACATCAAATACTCACAAGTATTATAAAGCATTGGCCAGATAAAGGAAATAATATTATGAAAACCACTAAACAACAACTTAGACAAATCATCAAAGAAGAGTTAGAGGTCGTCCTCACAAACGAGGAGGCAGGCGAACTCTTTGGCGAAGGCGTTGAAGCTCAGTTAGAAGAACAAGAGTTGAATGAAGACCTTGGTCAACTAGCTAATATGCTTGGCTCAAATCCTGAAGAACTAATGATTGTACTCAAAGGCCTTGGTCTCACTGCTGCAAACATCGGAGTCCCAGCAGCCGCCGGCGGAGTTTTGTATAAAATTATAGATATGATAAGGGATTACCGGGAACGAAAAGCAGAGCCCGAAGGCGAGCAAATGATGGAGCAAGAAAAGGTTGCTGGTGATGTCGCCCGCGTTGGCAAAAAGCTTGGTGGTGTTCAAGGTCTTGAAGCTCTTTTGGCAAGCATCAACAATCGTGATAAGTTTGAGGCTGTTTTAGCACAGTTTATTCAGATGGTTGCTAAAGAAAGACTTCAGCCCAACGATGTTAAAATGGGTGTTCGTAACGTTGCAGCAACGATTCTAAAAGGCAAGTAAATGAAAGACCTTATGGAAGGCTGGCGTGGATATCTTTCAGAACAAGAGGAAGAAGTCGGTGACCCAAAGGGGATAGAGACGTTTGAAGATCTTAAGAAACTTTTAAGATCTATTGAACTTAAAAGAAAGGGCGGCGCCGTTGGCAAGAAAGCACTTAGTTTTGCTGCGTCTCTTATACCGGGTGGATCAGCAGCAAAAGAGTTGTTTGATAATGCGAAGGATGTTAAAGAATTCTTACAAGATTTGTATACAGCAGATGATAACTTTAAAACACAAACTAGGCTTGACACCCTGAACATTGATGATAATGTTTCAAAAATTGTTGATGATCAAGTAGAGGCAGCATTTCTTAAAGTATTGCCAAATTTAATCGCAGATAAAACTGGACCTATTGGTGATTTTAACATTACTAAAGAATTGCAAGTTTTTCTAGCATCCAAATTTAATAATACAACAGTTAAAAAATAATCCTTGACAGTGAGCCTTTAGCAGGTTATAATAATAGTAACGAGGAAAATATGTCTAAAAGCTTAGTGGCTTCTATTGAAGCTCATGATTGTATTAGGACCACCTATTTTAAAATAAGACTATCTGATGAGGTCTTGGCCGGCCTTCAGGAATACTCAGCTAAAGTTTTATCGTCTCCAAGCGTGTATGAAGATTATACATATAGGTTAGCCGGCCACATAAAAAAGGGTAAACAATTACAAATTCCTTTAGAAACCAAAGAGACAAAAGATTTATTAAAAGTTTTATCCTCAGCCACCATACAATATTATAATAATTATTTATCTCGCGTGATGCCAAATCATGCACAAATACCTAAAGAAGAAAATCCATACGCTCTCAAGGGTGTAGAGGTTCAAGATCTGTGGTTAAACTCATATTTAGCTGGGGACTATAACCCAATACATAAGCATGGAACTGTTTCTCCTGTTGGGATGTCATGTTTTATAGTTGTAAGCGTACCAGATAGTATTAAAAATAAAAAACAATCTCATACTGTGGGTAAATCAGGCGGGATTACTGGAAACGATCATTTTGATGGACACACTTTACTAAAGTGGGGATATAACTTTGGTAGCGACAACGTATTTGATTCTTTAGAATACTCGCAGCAGGATTATGTAAAGCCGGAAGAGGGTATGATATACTTATTTCCACGATGGATGGATCATATGGTGTGTCCATTCCAAGGTCCGGGGATTAGAGTGACAATGGCCGCTAACATTAGTATATGGACAGATAGATATTATAAAATATATAATAATTCTAGTGAATAATCCTTGACAACAAGTCTGTAGCAGGTTATATTATAAGTATATTCAAGTAAGGGGTTACTTTGAAGATCGCACATATCGCGGATACACACATTCGCAACTATAAGTATCATAGAGAGTATCGTGAGGTATTTGATAAAATCTATGATAAACTAAAAGAAGAGAAAGTTGACTACATTGTCCACTGCGGGGATCTCGCACACACAAAGACTCAACTTTCTCCTGAATATTTTGATTTGGCGACATCGTTCTTAAGGAACCTTGCCAACATTGCGCCGACCTATATCATTCTTGGAAACCACGATGGTAATCTAAAGAACGAACATAGGCAGGACGCGATTACGCCAATCGCAAATGCTTTAGACCATCCACAACTTCACCTGCTCAGAAACGCAGGCGAGACAGTGGTTGGGAATATAGCATTCAACGTTCTTTCTGTCTTTGATGAAGAGAACTGGGTGAAACCATCAAGTAAAGAACGCATTAACATTGCGCTCTATCACGGCTCTGTGTCTGGTGTTACAACCGATACAGGCTGGGTAATGACACACGGTGACCATCCTATTGAAGTTTTCGAGGGGCACGATTATGTTCTTCTTGGAGACATTCATAAAACAAACCAAATCCTCGATGACGAGGGACGTGTAAGGTATCCGGGCTCCACTGTTCAACAGAACTTTGGTGAGACGGATGATAAAGGCTTCCTGCTTTGGGATATCCAGAGTAAAGAAGACTTTAGTTGTGAACACGTTGTAATCCCAAACCCCAAGCCTTTTGTTACTATAAACCTAACCCCCACTGGGCGTATGCCCAAAGGCTTGTCTGTGAAAAAGGGTGCCAGATTACGACTAGTTTCTAACAACAATCTGTCTCTTGAAGCGATGCGGAAGGCAGTAGATGTCGCAAAGCAACGCTTCAAGCCCGATACTATTACATTTCTTAATAGAGCAGCAGGCCAACGGGGGAACGTTGAAGAAATCACAGACAGTATTCAACAAGATGATATGCGAAACCCAGAGATCCAAGAAGAACTTATTCGTGAGTATCTGGTAGATTACCAAACCAGCGAAGAGCTAATGAAAAAGGTTTTGGATCTCAATACCCAATACATCAAGAAGGCTGAAGAGACCGAAGAAGTATCCAGAAACATCAAGTGGCGTATCAACGACCTACAATGGGACAACCTATTCAACTATGGTGATGGCAACAGGATTGACTTCAACAAGCTAAATGGCACCGTTGGTATTTTCGGCAAGAACTATTCCGGCAAATCCAGTGTTGTTGACAGTTTATTATATACTTTGTTTAACACTACATCAAAGAACGAAAGAAGAAACGTCAACATTATCAACCAGAATAGAGATGAAGGTTCTGGTGAGGTTGTGATATCAATCGGCGAAGAACAATATTATGTTCGCCGAGGGTCAAAGAAATATACAAAGCGTTTGAAAGGTGTTGAAACACTTGAAGCGAAAACCGATCTAGACTTCTTCAAGATCGATGCCAACGGAGAAAAGGTTAGTTTAAATGGACTCACAAGAAACGACACAGACAAAAACATCCGAAAGGTCTTTGGATCTTTGGATGACTTCCTTCTCACTAGTTTGTCTAGCCAGTTGGATAGTCTTTCCTTTATTAGGGAAGGCAGCACAAAACGCAAGGAAATCCTTGCGAAGTTTCTCGACTTGGAAATCTTCGAAAAGAAGTTCAGATTAGCTAAAGAAGACGCATCAGATATGCGAGGTGCTTTGAAACGCCTTGAAGGTAGGGAATACGATGCTGAGATAGAAACTGCCGAAGCAGAGCATAACGAATGCGAAGAAAACTTATATGACCAGAAAGCCATATGTGAGGATCTCCGAGGCGAGATTGGGATCCTTTCTAAGAACATTACCGAGATAGACACCAAGATAGAATCTATTCCAGCAGAGGTAATAAACATTGCTCAGGTCAGAGTAGATATCAAAGACAAGGCAGCAACTCTCGCTAAAACACAGGAACAACTTACACAAGAAAAAGACAATCTACAAGAAAAGAAAGATCTTATCTCTAAGATAGAAGAGTTCTTGGAGAGTTATGATATTGATGACCTGAAACAGAAAGAAAAGAAATCAGATGATCTATGGGTTAAAATCGTAGATCTAAAGAAAGAACTACACCGAATAGAAGAAAAGGTTTCTTCCCTGAACGATCCTGAGTTTTTAAGAGGTTGTAAGTGTCTGTTCGAAGCAGAAGCAGCCTTAAAGTTAAAGCCAGACGTAGAAGAGAAGATAGGGATCTTTTCTGAAGAGCACACAGCTTACAACGCTCCAAGTATTGATAAAAAGATTGAACAGTATGGCTCTCTTGTGTCTAAGAAAGATCAATCAACAAGAGACATTACAACTACCGAACTCACAATCGCCCGTAAGCAAAACACCATCAATACTCTGATGGCAGAGTTATCAGTGCTTAAAACCAAGAAAACATCTTATGAAGATAATAAAGAAGCAATTGAGAATCTTGAAGCACTCCTTAGCGAGAAGAAAACTCACAGAACAAGCCTCTCCACCAAGGAGAGAGAACTAGAAACCTGTGAAGATGAGATTGTAAAATATCACAGAACGGTTGGTTCTCTGGAACAAAAGGTTATTAATATCAAAGATCAAAAGAACGACTACCTTGAACTTCGTGAACAGTTCGCAGCATACGATCTTTACATGCGCTGTATGCACCCTAACGGTATCGCATACGATGTTATCAAAAAGAAACTTCCAGTTATCAATCAAGAGATAGCAAAGGTTCTTACAAACTTAACAAACTTTGAAGTCCTCTTTGAGGAGGATGGAAATAAGCTTGATATCTTTATCAAGCATCCGAAGCACGACCCTCGTCCACTCTCTATGGCTTCGGGAGCAGAGAAGACAATGGCCGCAATGGCTATCCGTCTTGCTTTCCTTGCAGTGTCAAACCTGCCTACAAGCGACATTATGGTGCTTGATGAACCGGGGACAGCATTGGACGAGGAACACTTACAAGCATTCACCCAACTTTTGGATATGATTAAGGTACATTTCAAGACAACACTTTTGATTTCCCATTTGGATTCATTAAAAGATGTTGTTGATTTAACTCTTGACATTTGCAAAAAAGAAGGTTATGCTTATATAAACCAATAACTATTTATTACATTGGAGGTAATATGAATATGATTAAGGGAGCAGTCGATAAAACTTTAGAAAAGGTTGTATCGCGTAAGCTACTTGTCTGGGCAACAGCAACCGGTCTCGCGGCTGGTGGTTTCTTGACTAGCGGAGATTGGGTAACCATCTCGGCTCTTTATCTCGGTGGCCAAGCAGTCATCGATGCCGTTGTTAAACTCAAGGCAGCGTAATGAGAAGCCTTATGAGATTCATAGGCACCTATTGGAAGGAGATCGCGATAGCTTCGTTGTTATTTGCGGTCTCCTTCTTCTGGTGGCAAGACCACAAGGGTCTGGTTGATGCATACGACGCGTCTGTAGAGAGCTACGAGACAAGATTGAAGGAACTTAAAGAGAGCCATCAACGCGAGACTGAACGCAAGGCAGAGGCTCTTGAAGACTACAAGGCAAAGCTACAAGAACTTGAGATGGAATACACAGAGTATCAGCAAGCTGTAGCAGAAGCTAAATTTGAAAGAGTACAAGATTTTGTAACTCTGAGACAAAGCAATCCAGATCAACTGATCGTGGAAATTGAGGCAAAGTTTGGTTTTGAGCACGTTGATTAAAACATTATTTTTATTTCTTTTGATGATCCCTGTTGCTTACGGTGGCGATGGTAAGTTTACCCTCGTTCCGCAAGGTGGGGTTGTCCCGTTTGAAGCAACTTGCTTTGACACAGAAGCCACAGCCAAGCTATTAACTTGGAAAGAGTTTCTAGCAGAAGAGATGAAAACCAAGTGTGAATACGAAAAGCAAGCTTTGGTCTTAGACACAGAGCTAGTGATTACAAATATGCAGATCACTCTTGACGAAACACGAGTTCGGTATCAGGTAGAGATTGATACACGAGATAAAGAACTAGAAACTCTGCGTGACATTATCAAGAAAAACAAAAAACTAAACATACCTGTTGTCGTAGCAACCTCTGTGGCCGTTGGCTTTGGAGTTGGATTCGGCACTTATCATTTTGCGAGTCGGTGATGAGCAAGAAAGATTTAGATTTAAACGACATCGCTAGATATGAAAAAGCGATCGCAAAGAAATATGGCCCCAAAGCCATAGAAAACCCAAGGAAATATTGGAACGATGAAAAAGAAAAGTCTTATCAAGACCAGATTAAAAAGCTTGCCGAAAAAGAGCGTTCATTCGAAGAAAAGGATGATAAAGTAGAAGTAGACGGCTTTTTAATCTCCAAAAAACTACTTAATAAAGACACGACTAGGAGAACTTGTCCAGTTTGCAAAACATACTCTTTTAAAATAAGAGATGATGTATTTATGAATAAGTTTGAATGTTGTGAAAAGTGTTATGTGCAGTGGATTGAAAATCGAGAAGATCGCTGGTTGACAGGCTGGCGCCCAAATAAACAGGAGACAGATTAATGGCTACAACAATGGAAATCGTTAGAGGGATCTCGCAGGTGATGGCAAACACCTATGATGGAGCCCTTGATGAAAACGGTGAGCCAATCAAGGTTGGACTTAAAAGAGAAGAGGGGCACCCTATTCATGACTCAAGAGTTATGGATGGCTTCAAGGTGTCATTCCCGGCCAACCAACTTTGTATTCATTACCATTCGGAGGTCAGACTGAAAGAAGTTTACGCAAACGGTTTTGAGTCAGATCTAGAACAAATGATTGAAGATATTGCTTCGTTCCTTAAAAAAGAATATAGAAAAGTCACTGGCTCTACGCTTAGTCTAAAGAAGGTAGGCGAGCTTGACGCTATAGTGCAAAACACATCCCGCATCCGAACTTGGGTTCAGGCTAAGTGTTTTTATGATATTGGTGGTCTCGACGATACTACAGAGGGCATTAACGATCCTTCAGACGATCGACTCGAAGACAATTTTCGTAAGTTCTTAGAAAAAGATGCAGGAAACAAGCGCCCAAGCAACGACAAAACCAAAGCACCAACTCCGGGCCAGCCCGTTTACGCAGGTAACGGCAAAGTCCACGCTAGAAAGGATGTAAACAGCACTTACAAGGCTGAGTAATGTCAGCGGGTCTAACCAAAAAAGAAACTGTCAAAGAGATAGTTAAGTGCGGTAAAGACCCCGCTTACTTTATTAACAACTACGCTAGAATCTCGCATCCCCTGAAAGGTCTGATACCATTTAAAACGTATCCCTTTCAGGATGATTTGCTTGTAGACTTTAACGACTACCGCTTTAATGTTATTCTTAAAGCACGACAGCTAGGCATCTCGACCATCACAGCCGCGTATGTTGTGTGGTTGATGTTGTTTTATCGAGACAAGAACGTCTTGGTTATTGCAACGAAGTTCCAGACCGCAGCTAACCTAGTCAAGAAGGTTAAGAACATTATGCAGAATGTTCCCCCTTGGCTCCGTATTGCAGAAATTAAAATCGATAACAGAACTTCGTTTGTTTTAACCAATGGATCAGAAGTTAAGGCCGCATCCACATCTGGTGATGCTGGTCGTTCGGAAGCACTCTCACTTCTTATTATTGACGAGGCCGCACACGTTGACGGCCTTGAAGAGTTGTGGACTGGTTTGTATCCTACACTATCAACTGGTGGCCGCTGTATTGCTTTGTCCACACCAAACGGTGTTGGTAACTGGTTCCACAAAACATATACCGAATCAGAACAAAATGTAAATGACTTTCACCCAACCAATCTTCCTTGGGATGTTCATCCCGACCGTGATCAAGAATGGTTTGATAAAGAAACTAGAAATATGTCTCGCCGTCAAATCGCGCAAGAGCTTGAGTGTAGTTTTAATGCATCAGGTGAGACTGTCATACATCCGGAAGATTTAGAAAGACTCGTACTAAATGTTAAAGATCCGATATATAGAACCGGCTTTGATCGTAATCTATGGCTGTGGGAACAGTATAGCCCGGAGGCCACATATATGATGTCTGCCGATGTTGCCCGAGGCGATGGAGCAGATTTTTCTGTTTTCCACATAGTTAAATTAGAGACTATGGAGATTATAGGTGAGTATCGTGGAAAACCAAACCTTGAGGAATTCGCTTCTATTCTTGATTCCACAGGTAGAGAATTTGGTAATTGTCTGCTGGTGGTTGAGAATAACAGTTTAGGGATATCAATCCTTGAGAAGTTGCAGGACCGGTCGTACCCCAATCTTTATTTTTCAATAAAGGGTACGCACGAGTATATAGACCAGCTACGGGCCGAATCAATCAGCAATTCAGTTCCCGGTTTTACTACCTCCTCTAAAACTCGCCCACTTATCGTAGCGAAAATGGAAGAATTCATACGAAATAAACTAATTACAATATATTCTTCACGCATCGTAGACGAGTTTAAAACATTTATATGGAATAATAATAGAGCACAGGCTATGAGAAGTTATCACGATGACTTAGTTATGGCATTAGCAATAGCATGTTGGGTAAGAGACACAGCTTTAGAGGTTAATAAAAAAGACGTAGAATATAAGAGGGCTATGATGGACTCGATGAGAATAAGCACTAGGCAAATAAAGACAACTATACCGGGCATGGAAGGACACCAACAAGGTGTCTGGAATGAAAAAGCTAAAAAAGAATTGCAAGAACATAAAGAGTTCATTTGGCTCATTAAGGGATAAATAAATGGCAAATCAAAACAGAAATCCAAGAAATCCAAGATCAGAATTATTTAAATCTCTAACAAGAGTTTTTTCTGGTCCGTTAACAACACGACGCACACAGACTGGCCGAAGGATCAGGAGGTACCAGCTAGACAAATATCAGAGTAGATTTACTTCAGCTAGTGGTCAATCCTTTAAAACATTCAGATCGACAAATGCATACAATATGCAACTAGGGATAATGAATCAACATAATCGCGCTGAACGATATGTTGATTTTGACCAAATGGAGTACACACCAGAGATTGCGTCTGCACTTGATATTTATGCTGATGAGATGACTACGCATTCTTCTTTACAGCCAATGTTGCATATCAAATGTTCTAATGAAGAAATAAAAGCTGTTCTCGATTCCTTATATCATAATATTCTAAACATTGATCATAATCTTTTTGGTTGGTGCCGTTCGATGTGTAAGTATGGAGATTTTTTCTTATACCTTGATATTGATGATAAGTATGGTATCAAGACGGGTATCGGACTTCCATCGCGAGAAGTAGAACGCCTCGAAGGCGAGGACGAAACAAACCCAAACTACGTTCAATACCAGTGGAACTCTGCCGGCATGACTTTAGAAAATTGGCAGATGGCTCACTTTCGTATTCTCGGGAACGATCGATATGCCCCTTATGGTACTTCAGTCTTAGAACCCGCACGTCGAATCTTTCGACAGTTGATTCTTTTAGAAGATGCTATGATGGCTTACCGTATCGTCCGCTCTCCAGAGCGACGAGTAGTTAAAATTGATGTTGGTCAGGTTCCTCCAAACGAGGTGGAGCAATATGTACAAAAAGTTATTAGCTCAATGAAACGTAATTCTATCGTAGACGAGACAACAGGCCGCGTCGATCTTAGATACAACCCTCTTTCAATCGAGGAAGATTATTATATTCCTGTTCGCGGAGATTCTAAGACAGAGATTACATCATTACCCGGTGGCACATTTACCGGAGATATTGACGATGTTAAATACCTTAGAGATAAGTTATTCTCCGCATTAAAAATCCCAGCATCTTATTTAACAAACGCTGAAGGTGCCGATGAAGATAAAACTACGCTCGCTCAGAAAGACATTCGCTTCGCAAGAACCATTCAACGCTTGCAGAGAGCAGTTGTTTCCGAGTTAGAAAAGGTTGGTATCATTCACCTTTATACTCTTGGGTTTAGAGATGAAGATTTACTTAGCTTTAAACTACAACTTAATAACCCATCCAAGATCTCAGAACTCCAAGAGTTAGAGCACTGGGACAAGAAGTTCTCTGTTGCAGGAGCAGCCACCGAAGGCTTCTTCTCTCGCCGTTGGGTTGCAGAGCATCTGTTCAATATGTCCCACGAAGAGTTTGAAAGAAATCAAAGAGAGATCTACTACGATCGTAAATTTGATGCTTCACTTGCAGCCGTTGCAGAAGCAATGCAAGAAGAGGCAGCAGGAGCAGGCCTTGGTGACCTTGGGGGAGACGAAGGTCTTGGCGATCTCGGTGATGATCTTGGTGATGATCTTGGAGCCGACCTCGGTGATCTTGGTGGGGACGAACCTGCCACCGCAGCGCCAGAGGAACCAGAGATCGGAGATGATCCGCTCTTAGCAGCACCCGGCCGTCGAGAAGATGAGGGTTATACAACACCCGGCTCGAAAGGAAAAGTATACCGTCCAGTTAAAAAAGGCAGAGACAATCGAGCAAAGGGTGCAATGAAGCGCCATAGGGCTTCGGTTGCTGGTGTAAATATGGACCCTCGTAAAACTTTTCCCGGTAAGAGTGGTTATGGAGGCTTAGATTCCTTAGCCAAGGGGATGTTTGAGTCGCGAGAAACTAATTATGACAATGAGTTTGCAATCGAGGAAGAAATTCTACAGACCACCAACTTTGAAGTTAAAAGTCTACTAGAAAGTTTAGGTAACTCAACGGAGATTAAAAATGAAACTAAAGCACAATAAAAAGAGAAACACTGCTTTTTTGTATGAGGCACTTGTCAAAGAACTAACAAAAGCCATTGTTAATAAAGATGTAGAAAAGAAAAATGCTTTAGTTTCTACACTAAAGGAGAATTTCTCTGCTGGCAAAATCCTCTACAAAGAGATGGAGCTTATTAAAGCCTTGTCTGAAACCAAGAAGGTGGACATGTTCACAGCAGAGCGCCTGCTTTCGGAATCTGTTTTACGGTATTCTAAGTTGGACGCAGATAAAATATTTGAAGCCCAGTCTAAACTTATTGAAAATATTAATAAAAACTTTGGCAAGAAAGTTTATAGCAACTTTGTCCCAAACTACAAACATCTTGCTACTATTTGGCAGTTGTTTACACAAAGCACGTCGGTGAAAGAGAAGGTACTCTTAGAGAAAGCTTTGGTATTTTCTATGACTGCAAGAGGCAAAGAGCCCGTTAAAGCAAAACAAATGCCTCACGTTGATAAACTAGTATTTAAAACTGTTATTGAAAATTTCAACAAATCATATGATGGTGAACTCCTTATAGAGCAAAAAGAATTATTGAATAACTATATTGTTTCCTTCGGCGCTAACGAAGTAGAATTCAAAGCATACCTTAATGAAGAACTAGGAAGACTTAAGAACGAAGTCACCATTCTTAAAGAAAAAGAGGTAATGCTTGAAAATAAAGATCTTACCGGTAAGTTGGAAGATGTTAGAGCTACGCTCGATAGATTCCAGACTAAAAAGGTTAACCCTGCGATGCTAGAAAAGGTCATGCAGGTACAGAAACTTGTAAAGGAATGTGCTGAATAATGGCCATCAAAATCACAGTTGGTTCTAAGCAATCACCAGAACCTAAAAAAGCAGACCCAATAGCAGAAGTCGAACTTCAAATAAGAAGAGCCGCTAATGGTGATTACATTATCTCTGACCACGCTGATATCGACATTATTGTGATGAAAGGTAAAAATAAGGTTTTGGTAATCGCTAAAGACATTATGTCAGAGATGGTATATGGAGCACAAGATAGGTTATTTTCTTTCTTAATTAAGAAGGGCCTCGTATCCCCCGACTCAGTTCAGGGTGGTTCGGTTTATGGTTCAATGGAAGGGCAACTATTACCATCTGATGAACTAGATGTCGTTAACATGACCATACTTAATATCTCAAAATATATAGATGAAGAACGTCCATACTTTGAGTTTGCTGAGAAATTTGATGAAATGGAAACAGAATACTTTACAGAACCAGAAGAGGAAGACTCAACTGAACTTGGTGAAGTTCCACAAGAATCTGAAAAGGGGACGATCCGCCCCGGCTATACTTACGGCCCTTACTGGCAATCTTACACTTATTAAGAGGTTAATATGGATTTATTGTGGTTTGCGCTCGCTTGCTACGGCTTGACTTTTCTTGTCGTGTATGCGAGCATTTTTAATAGAATCCGACCAAGCAAAGAATGGCTTGGTGGTTTCGGCAAGTTATTTAACTGTTCCCTATGCTTTGGCTTCCATGCAGGGTGGTTTTTATTCGTCATTAACCGTTGGACAGAACTATTTACTTTTGACTACACTGTTGCAAACTTTTTTATTTGTGGCTGGGTAGGAGCCGGAGTTTCTTACATTCTTTCAATGATTGTTGGTGACGAAGGTATAAGGTTAACAAAGGAGTGAACAATGCGACGTAGAAATATACCAGATGTTCGGCGCTGCTGTAGCGGCTCTTAACTCGGGCGGGTAGCGCCCGCTAAATGTCGTTTGGAGATAACAATGGGAAAAACACTTTTAAGAGAATATTACGCACTTTGTGATGGTGGTGTCTGTCAAGACATGCTAACCGAGGATGAGAAGAAACTTATGTCCGCTGGCAAGAAGTTTTTTATGACCGGTTGTATGCAGAAGTTTGACACACCAAACGGCAACGGACGCGTGTATTCCAAAAGTATTCTCCAACGTGAAGTGGAAAACTATTGGAAACTTGTCAAGGAGCGCAGAGCACTTGGCGAGTTAGACCATCCAGATGATTCAGTCATCAACTTAAAAAACGCATCTCACCTTGTAACCGATATGTGGTGGGATGGCGAAGCCCTTATGGGTAAGGTTGAAATCCTGAATACTCCTTCAGGCCAGATTCTTAAACAACTTGCCGAGTCAGGCGTAACATTAGGAATCTCATCCCGAGGCCTTGGTTCTGTCCGCGAAGTCCGTGGCACGACAATGGTTGAAGATGATTTTCAACTTATCTGCTTTGATTTTGTTTCCGAACCATCTACCCCCGGCGCCTTTATGCAGGTGAAAGAGGGGATGCGAGAGCACAAGGAACCAAACATTTTCACCAAAGCAGACAAAATAAACAGAATCTTAAATGATATTTTGAGAGATTGAGATGAAAAGAACAGAACTTAAAAAACTAATAAAACCATTAGTGAAAGAATGCGTCCAAGAAACCATTCTAAACGATGGCCTCTTATCTAACATCGTATCAGAAGTTATGCAAGGGATGGGCAACCAGTTCCTTGTGGAAAATAAAGAACAGATTGTTTCTACAATGTCTAATGAAAACAGTGTCCAAATAGAACAGTTGAAAGAAAGACAAAATGAAACAAGAAAACGCCTACTTGACGAGATAGGTAAAGAAACTTATAACGGAGTGGACCTTTTTGAAGGTACAACACCTATCAAAGATAGCGGAGAATCATCAATAATGAGGCAAGCAAGTCCGCTGTCCGGACAAGCCCCTGACGATTCTGGAGTGGATATTTCATCTATTGTAGCGTTAGGTGGAAAAAATTGGAAAGCTTTAACAAGTAACTAACTATTTAATGTAAGAGAGGTAATACGATGCCCATAGATGCAAGTACTCAAATATTCGGTGGATCCTATGGAGTAGGATTTAACAACGTTGGCAGTTATCAGGCCAGCGCAAAACCATACATCAAGACTGAACTTGTCGTTCCTGCCTCATCTAGTGATGCATCAACCGCTTTGGAAATAAGTTTTCCAAAGGTAACAAAGTTTATCACGGTTCGTAATGATGCAACTTCAGCAGCCGGCGAAATAAGATTAGCTTTTGCGTCAGGCGGCTTGGGCGCAGACAAAGACGGCGGGACGTCAGCTAATAACTATATTAAGATCGCACAATCCGCATCATTCTCAGCCGATTTTAGAGTGACAAAGATTTATCTAATGTCTGACAAAAACTACACAACTAATGCTACTGTTATTGCCGGCCTTACACAAATAGAATCTGCAAGACTGCCTGACTCTTGGAAGGGTGACACCGGCGTTGGCGACTAATAAATAAGAGGAATAATGAGCTACCATAATAAAAGAGGTAATCGAGGGCGCCCCCCAAGAAAGTTTTTTCACGAAGGGAAACACCCTTCCCACGTTACCACTTACGCCAAAGAAGGCGAACATCCTGAACGCACTATAAAGCGATTTCTTAAGAAGTGTAAAAAAGAAAAAGTCATAGAGCAAGTAAGAAAATACGACTATTACGAAAAGCCATCTGTTAAGCGAAAAAGAGCTAGAGCCCGCCGCCAAGCGGTTCTAAAAAAGCTAAATGAGCAAAACAAGAAGACTTAAGGGTTTTTCTACAAATAGGGTACTATTTATTTATGACAAAATAAGTGTTTCTAACACGAGGATTCAAGCATGCCAACACTCCTAGAACAAGCTATTATCGACGCAGAAGAACTTAGAGAGGCCGCGTTAAAGAACGCCGAGTCTACTATTCTGGAAAAGTACAACAACGAAGTAAAGAATGTTGTTGAAACTCTTCTGGAACAAGAAGAAGAAATGGAAATGATGGGCGCGATGGAAGAGCCCGCCTTCGCTGCTGCTGAAGAAGAAGAGATGTGTCCTTGTCCTGACAAGGAAGAAGAAGAAATGGTTTCTTTTAGCTTAGAAGATCTTAAGAATATGGCCGACGACCTAGAAGGCACTTCCGTTATGGGTGAGCCAGAAAGTCAAGAAGATCTTATGACCGGTCTTGGAATGGAGCCCGACGACGAAGACGAGACTCTTCCCCTCCAAGAGGAGTTTGAGTTGACTGAGGAAGATGTTGAACTCGATGAAGAGATGATTAAAGAACTCGTTGAGGAATTAGTTGTTGATGTGATGCCTGTTAAAACTGGCTGGCTCGCAACCCCACAAGGTGAAATGCAATACGCAGAAGAATTAGAATTGGCTAGATTGGCCGGCACGGAGGCCCAAGAGCAAATGAAAGCTCTTAAGGATGCCCACGACCGTCTAACCATTACAAACGAATCTTTGACAAGCGACAATAGAAAGCTTGTTGGGGGCATTTTAGCATTGAAAGAGAAGGTTGAAGAAACCCTCTTGGAAAATGCGAAACTTCTCTATATGAATCAGGCATTGAATAGTGCCTCCCTGAATGAGCGACAAAGGTCAAACGTTGTCGAGTCTATTCGCAAGGCTGATTCTGTTGAAGAGGCGAAGGTTATATATGAAACCCTTCAAAGCGCAGCGGGCGACTCTACTCGTAGAAAGCCAAAATCGTTGAGCGAAGCAATCAGTAGGCCTTCATCGACATTGCCAAGACGAAGAAAAGAAAGAGCGCAAGGGGATTCCGTTGCGAAGGATCGATTCCAAATTTTGGCAGGACTTAAATGACAGAATAATCCAATTAAATTAATTAAAAGGAGGTGATTAAAATGTCAATATTAAATAAATTAACTGAAGGAATCGTGAACCGCGATCTCCGTCAGGAAGGCGATGCCCTTATCTCTAAATGGGAAAAGACCGGTCTCCTCGAAGGACTCAATAATGATTCTTCGAAGAACGGAATGGCCCGACTTCTTGAAAATCAAGCCAAGCAGCTTCTGAAAGAGGCTTCTTCTATGGCAGCAGGCGATGTGGAAGGTTTTGCTTCCGTCGCATTCCCGCTCGTTCGCCGCGTGTTCGGTGGTCTTTTGGCCAACGATCTCGTTAGTGTTCAGCCGATGAGTCTCCCAAGTGGTCTCATCTTCTTCATGGACTTCACTTACAGTGACAGTCGTCTCGGTCTTACCGATGGTGAGTCTGTCTACGGTGGTGGTGTTGTGGCTAAGGGCATCCAAACAGGTGTCACGGATGTTAAGGAAAGTGGTGGTGGTTTCTACAACCTTGCCAATGCTTACTCGCATCCTACTGCCTCTGTGACTGTCCAGATGGACAATGTTGTTGTCGCCGGTTCAACCGTTGCGGCTACCACTACAGATGCAAACAAGAAGCTGATTCGTTTCGACCCGGACATTCTTGGTGATAGTACAAACCGTATTGCTGTTTTCAAAGGCGACAATGTTGTTGGTACTGATCTTCCAAATCTCAACAGAGATATGGTGACTGCAATCGAGGCAACGGCTGGTACGTTCAACCTTGGTAACGGTACTCAAGCTCGTCGTCTGACTTTCATCGATGCCGATGACAAGTTGAACGTCGTTTTCTTCAGAACTGGTGGCGCTATTACAGATCCAACCAGTACACAGACTCTCGTTCTTAGTTACCCAATTGCCGATAAGTTCGACAATGGTGGAGCTACTCCGGGTTCTGTGGTCGGTGGCGATCCTTGGGGCCTTGAAGAAGCTACTAATGCTACTCAAGCTTCCTCTGCATCAGGCGCTGGAGCCAAAGATGTCATCCCTGAGATCGACATTAAGGTGGACTCGGTTGCTGTGACAGCGATGACCAAGAAACTGAAGGCCAAATGGTCGCCAGAACTCGGTCAAGACTTGAATGCATACCACAACCTCGACGCTGAAGTTGAGTTGACCTCGATCCTGTCGGAGCAAATTGCTCTTGAGATCGATCGTGAGATCGTGAACGACTTGATCCAAGGTGCAACTGCTGGTACATTCTACTGGTCGCGCTCTCCGGGCCTCTTCGTGAACCGCACAACTGGTGTTGAAATCGGCGCTGCTTCGGCTGCTCCTGACTTCACTGGTACGGTTTCCGAGTGGTATGAAACCCTCATTGAGACCATCAATGATGTGTCGGCTCGTATTCATGTGAAGACTCTTCGCGGCGGTGCAAACTTCCTCGTGACCTCACCTGAAGTTGCTAACATCCTTGAGTTCACCGCTGGCTTCCGTGCTAGTGTGACTGCTGACTCCGATCGCGGTACCGCAGGTGCAATCAACGTCGGTTCTATCTCTAAGAAGTTCGACATCTATGTCGATCCTTACTTCCCACGGAACGTCGTACTCGTCGGCCGTAAGGGTGGTAGCTTCCTTGAGTCGGGCTATGTTTACGCTCCGTATGTGCCCCTACAGGTCACGCCAACTATCTTCGGCACCGAGGACTTCGTACCTCGTAAGGGCGTCTTGACGCGCTACGCCAAGAAGATGGTCCGTCCTGATATGTACGGTCTGGTTATTTGTCGCGGACTCCTTGGTGAAGCTGGTGCAACTAGCTAATCCATAAAGATTGCTTGACAATCTAACCCGCTCTCTTCGGAGGGCGGGTTTTTTTATGCTTATACTAAACTAAGAAACTATTTATAAGTGACTTGGAAATACTCTCCGGGGTCGAGGCCACTGACCCTTGAAGAAATCTGACCGAAGTGGCTGGTCTTTTTTCGTGATTATTAACAAGTTATCGATAACTTAACTTAAAAGGAGAAATTAAAAATGGGAAGTCGAAGAATAGGATTAGCGCGATTTGAGGCGTTGCTAGAAGCGGTCGATAGAGACCTCAATCTTGAAAACTCAACATTAACTAACTGTACAATCACAACAAACGCAGCGTGTACTTTCACCGGTACAACCCGTCTGCTTCACACCTCTGGCGTCATCAGACACCAAGGCGCCGAAGCGACGACTGCCGATGATACGGCGGTTGTCACAGCAGCAAACGTTTTGACACAAATCGTCAAGTGTACCCCCGGAGCCGACCGAAGCAAAGCTACCGATACAGCAGCTAACTTTGTTTCAGGGCTAAATCTAACAGCGGATAATGATTCGTTTGATTTTCACTTCATTAACTTAGCTACTGATGGAACATCTGCCGTTACGTTAACCGCCGGCTCAGGTGTGACTCTTGTCGGTCGTATGGTTATTATGGCACAGGATGCAGCCGAGGATGCAGTTGCGGAAGGTGTTGCTACTTTCCGTGTTCGTCGTACTGGCGCTACAGCCGTTACGATTTATCGTATTGGCTAGTATCATCTGAGACTATGAAACAGGCCCCCTTCCAGTTTTGGTTGGGGGTTTTTTTTTATTGACACATATAACATATTGTGTTATAATAAAGTATTGAGACAAGGAGTAGGCATGTCAGAGACAGAGACAATAAATATTAGTCTACAAGATAGACTTGAGTTATTAGAGCAGCAAGTAAAAGAGTTAGTAGGACGACAAAACAATATATTGCAACATTTGCGAGAATTAATCTCAACACTCGCAGAAATCCAACCGGATTATTATGAAGAATAGAACTATTTATTATAACCCTCTGGGTTGAAGGAACAAAAAATGAAGTTTATATCACGCGCAAAGCGCAAGGCACTTGAAGAGAAGCTGGCTACACTCGATAAACAGAGTGCAGAAGCAAAAGAAATCAGGGGGAGCTTAGGCTGGGGTGAACCAGAGCCACCGGCACCACCACCTGCTCCACCTAAACCTAAAGCAAAGCCTGTTCCAAAAGCAAAGGCAGCACCGAAAAAGGCTCCCGCTGCTAAGAAGCCGGCTACAAAGAAAAAGACAACTAAAAAATAAAAGTAACTTTTAATAACGATTTGGTTGTTGGCACCCGGCCCCTCACCTTATTGGTGGGGGGTTTTGTTTTGTGTAAACTATTTATACTGTATAGGAGAAAAACGTATGGCTGTACCTACTCTAACACCTGCTAGCACGACAAGTAAGGTTATACTGACATCAACAGGTAGCACCGAAGCTACTGGCAACGGTGCAGCATCCGCAACTCATTATCCTTTTGGGATATACGTTGATACGACATCAGCCTTGTTCGATGCTAACTTCATTTCAGGTGCCTCAGATCAAGTTGCGTACACTTATAAAAAGCTTGGGGGTGATGTTCTAGATATTGAACTTACAGTAGGAAATGTTTACGCAGCCTACGAAGAGTCTGTTTTAGAATATACTTATCATATAAATAAACATCAAGCAAAGAATGTTCTTGGTAGCCTATTGGGCTTTGCCACTGGAACCTTTGATCATGACGGCCAAATGACCGGTGGCGATGCCTCTGGTTCAGCAGTTAACTTGGCTTTTCCTAAGTTTAAGGTTGAATATGCTAGGAAAGTTGGAGAGGGTTTTGCAGAAGAAGCAGGCATTGGCGGAGATAATACTTTTTACTCTGCATCGTTCGCTCTAACTTCTGGTGTGCAGGACTATGATTTACAAACAATTATATCACGATCCGCAACTACAAATGTAGACGAAGCATCAGGCGGGTCAGTTCCATACGCTGATTTGGTTGGCAATAGAAAAGTAAAAATTCAAAAAGTGTTTTATAAAACCCCCGGTTCTATGTGGAGGTTTTATGGTTATTATGGCGGTCTTAATGTAGTAGGCAATCTCAACTACTATGGACAGTATTCAGATGATAGTACTTTTGAAATAATACCTGTATGGCAAAATAAACTTCAAGCTATGGCATATGAAGACCATCTGTTTACAAGATTATCCCATTATTCTTATGAGCTTTTTAATAATAAATTAAGACTCTTTCCTATTCCTCATGGATTTATTCCTCATATGTGGGTTCAGTTTACGATAGATAGTCAGCCTTGGACAGAGGATTCAGACAGAAAGAATGGCACAGACGGTATTAATAACATGAACACTCTGCCGTTCGATAATATACCCTATAAGAACGTTAACGCCATTGGCAAGCATTGGATCCGTCGTTACGCTCTCGCGCTCTGTAAGGAGATGCTAGGCCAGATTCGCGGCAAGTTTGGTGGTAGTATCCCAATCCCCGGTGATAATGTAACTCTCAACTCAGCCGACCTCTTGGGACAAGCAAAAGAAGAGCAAGATTATCTCAAGGAAGAGTTAAAAACTATTCTAGATGAAATGACCTACAATGCCCTCGCAAAACAAGACGCTGAAAAGATTGAAGCCATAGACAAGGTGAACGGCGGTATTCCATTAATGATTTATCAGGGGTAAATAAATGTCAAACGAGAATAAATGGTCACAACCTGATGCCCCACCTCCCCCAATGTTTGCAGGGAAGAAGGAAAGAGATCTCGTAAAGCAAGTTAATGATGAACTGATTGAACGAGTCATAGGTCAAACCGTCGCCTATTATCCAATAGACACTCAAACAACAAACTTTCACTCTCTCTATGGAGAGGCTATTCACAAAAACTTTTTGCCTCCCATCCGAGTTAATGCTCTTGTAGAATTTGATGGGATAAACACAAAGTTCGAAAATAGTATAGGTTTAGATAAGACCACAGAGATCACAGTCCACTTCCATAAGCGGCGCCTAACCGAAGACCAAGACCTTTTTGTGCGAGAAGGCGACTTCGTGGTATACGGAAAGTTTTTCTACGAGATAGTTAGTTTATCGGAACCAAGACCGCTTTACGGTCAAGTAGATCATCTTTTAGAGATTTCTGCTAAATGTATTCGAGCACGAGAGGATTTATTCGATGCCAGTTAAAAAACCAGACTACTCGTTTACAGACTTGCCAGATCATGGCGATGTATTAAAAGACCTAACTTTTATGCCTTCAACCGCCGAGAATATCGATCAGGCCATATTTAAATTTATCAACGAAGAGCTTGATTTATTCACAACCACAAATAAAGGCAGAAAAAAGGTCCCTGTTATTTGGGTTTCGGCTGAACGAGCCCATCAAATAAAGAACAATCGAGACCTGCGAGATAACAATGGAGTGTTAAAGCTCCCGCTTATTACTGTCGAGAGAACAGGGCTAACGAAAGATCCAGCATTTAAGGGTACTTGGCAGGCACATATGCCAGATTTTGCCAAAAGCTACCACAGGGTTAGAAGGGTCAATGTTCCAGCAGCCAGAAGAATAAACCAAGAAAAAACGTCAAACTTTGCAAACGCTTTTTCAGCAAGAAAGTCAGGACAGAACCAACAAACTGGTATAGGACAACGAAACTTCCCAGCCCGGCCTAATAGAAAGAACCCAACGGTTCTAGAAACCATATACTTGCCAATACCTATATGGGTTAACGCAACTTATTCTTTAAAGTTAAGAACTCAATATATACAACAGATGAATGATCTAACACAGCCATTCTATACTTTTACGGGGCAGATGAATTCCTTCTTCGCAACTAACGAGGGTCATAGATATGAAGGATTTGTTGAAGGTGATTTTGGTAAAACAAATAATATCGCTGAAATGGGGGAAGAGGAAAGAACTTATGTTACAGATGTCAACTTAAAGGTTCTTGGTTATCTTATGGGAGAGGGTTCCAACGACAAAAAACCCAAGGTCACAGTAACTCAAAACTTTGTGGATGTTAAAATACCAAGAGAAAGAGTTATAGTTGGAGACATAAATGAGTTCTTGAGAGAGGATGAGGAAGGAAAAGGTTTTTATAGAGAGTAGGGTTTTTGCCCCCGCACAATACTATTTATAAAGAGAAAGGAACCATATTGAGACTATTTGGTTTAAGGAGACATAATAATGCCATCAGACGCTAGAAAATTTAGATTCGTATCCCCCGGTATCTTCATCAATGAAATTGATCAGTCACAGATCCCTGCTATCCCTGATGCAGTTGGCCCTGTAGTCATCGGCCGCGCCGAAAAAGGCCCCGGAATGATCCCAACAAAAGTTGGTTCATTTTCCGAGTTTGTCGAAAGATTTGGAAACCCACTTTCTGGTATAGGCACAGATGGTGATGTTTGGCGTCTAGGCAACGGCTACGCTGCTCCATCGTATGGCGCATACGCCGCACAAGCATATCTCCGAGCAGGCGTAGGTCCTGTTACTTTCGTCCGTCTCATGGGCACACAGTCTCCTGACGCCACTGAGGCTGGTAAAGCTGGTTGGACAACCACTGCTGCATCTCCTTCTACAGACCCCGCTACAAATGGTGGTGCTTACGGTCTCTTCATTTTTGATTCTGGGTCAGCCGTTGATACCGTTAACACTGGTTCTTTAGCAGCCGTATGGTACCTTAATAGTGGCGCAATCGTTCTTTCTGGTACTCTCGCAGGCGCTTACGACACAGGTGTTACCCAAACTACAGCCTCCGCAGGCGCTGTTATCAAGGCCACCAATGGCGAGTTTAAAGCGCAGATTTATAGTGCTGCTGGAACACCTGCTAGTTCAATCGAAGCCGAGACTGGCAAACTAGAAGATATCACCTTTAACCTTACTGAAGGCAGTCGGCACTTTATCCGTAACGTGTTCAATACGAACCCTGAGAACGCCGGCGCAATGGCAGACTCAAACAGTACTAAGACTTACTGGTTAGGGCAGACTTTTGAAAACTATATGGCCCGAGCCGGCAACGGTGGTTCTTCTTTAGCTGGAACAGATTCATATGGTGTTATTCTAGCGGTTGCTAACGGTGCTGGTGAAAACGGCCCTCATGAGCAAAGAATACCATACCGTGATGCTCACTCTGGGTGGTTCTTTGCACAAAGTCTCAACGCTGATACTGGCTCATATACACATGCAGCACAGAAGAAACTATTTAAGTTTGTTGGTATCAACGGCCATGGCGCTTGGTTGCACAGAAATCTTAAGATTTCTATCAGCAACATCAAAGCCCCCAGTAACGACAATGTGAAATATGGTACTTTCGACGTCGAGATTCGAAAAGCTCAAGACGGAGATCTTGGTCCAGTTATTCTTGAAAGATTCTCTAACTGTAACCTGAACCCTGTAAGTGCTAACTTCATCGCGCGCCAAATCGGTGATGTTTCATTAGAATTTGATACAACTGAAAATCGTTACCGAGAGTTTGGTGATTATCCAAATAACTCTGAGTACGTTCGTGTTGTTCTTCATGATAATGTTGGAACTGTAGACTCTAAATATCTTCCATTTGGTGTTTTTGGTCCGCCAAAATATCCAAACTGGTTCTTTCAATCTGGCTCCATAGGCACCGCAAACGGAAACCCAACTGCCAATGCATTTGCACAAGGCGGTAATACTATTCCACACAGCATGGCCACTGATGCTACCGCTATTTTATCCGGCGCACTTGGCCTAGCAGGCGATCGCGGCGCTTACGGAACCGCATCTATCGAGTACCCAGAGGTTCTTACTCGACTAAGTTGTTCTAATGGTGCCGACGGCGCTAATCCAACTACTAATGCTTACTTTGGATTACAAACATCTAAGTCTAGAACAAGCACAGTGTTTGATCCGGGTTATGTTGATTATCTTCGCCCTCTCGGTGCTGATATTGTTACGGATGCATTGTGGGTTGATGATTTTGGTATTAACGGCTATACAAGCCCGCTTGTTCCTCAATTCAACTTTACTCTTGATGAAATTTATGTTACAACTGGTTCTGCATACTCGGCTGTAACCCCCACTAATAATATCGAAGATGCAGCATATATCGCTGGTTCCTTCGTGAACGGAACTTCATTTACTGCGACTAGCTCCATCGGAGGCGCCGCTAACTATGAAAACATTCTAAACGCTAAGATTAATCGCTTTACATCACCTCTCTTCGGAGGGTTTGATGGTGTTGACATTACTGAACGCGACCCATTCCGGAATACCCTTATTGATGGTACAACACCTACAGAGCAAACAAACTATGTTTTCTTCTCTCTCCGTCGCGCAATCAATACTATTGCGGATGCCGAGGTTGTGGAGATGAACGCAGCTACTATTCCCGGCCTCTGGCATGAAGAGACCACCAAGTATCTTATTGATACTTGCGAAGCTCGCGGCGATTCCTTGGCCATTATTGATATTAAGGGCGGCTTCCTCCCAAGGCATGAGAGCACTAGCTCCAAGTCTGCCAGAAAAGGACAACTTGGTGATGTTCTTACCAATATCAAAGCTCGTAATCTTAACTCCTCCTATGGTGCAGCTTATTATCCGTGGGTTAAGGTTAGAGATGATCAGACCGGAACTATTGTTAACATGCCTCCTTCGGTTGTTGCCCTCGGCGTTCTTGCTAACACAGAGAGAGCAGCAGATGTCTGGTTCGCACCAGCAGGCTTCCGTAGAGGTGGTTTGTCCCTTGGAGCAGCCGGCCTCACAGTTAGCGGAGTTGAGACTAAGTTAACTTCACGCAACAGAGACGACCTCTACGAAGTGAACGTTAATCCGATTGCTAGCTTCCCCGCAGAAGGAGTTGTGGTCTTCGGACAGAAGACTCTACAGGCTACTCAGTCGGCTCTCGACCGCATCAACGTGCGTCGTCTGTTGATCTTCCTCAAACGAGGAATCTCTAGAATCTCTAGCACCACATTGTTCCAACCGAACGTTCAAGCTACTTGGAATAACTTCAAGTCCAGAGCAGATCAGTTCTTGGGCGATGTCCAAACTAGATTCGGTCTCGATGACTTCCGAGTTGTTCTTGACGAAACCACCACTACTCCTGACTTAGTTGATCGTAACATCTTGTATGCTAAGATCTTTGTCAAGCCTACAAGAGCCATTGAGTTCATTGCTATTGACTTCATTATTACACGGTCAGGTGCGTCTTTCGACGACTAAAAAACATTTGAGTACTATTTAAGATAGATAGGGAGACACTATAACATGGCAAATAACTTCTGGACAAACGCTGGAGCGGCTAACGATCCAAAAAGAGGCTTTCGCTTCCGGGTGATGATCCCCGGTATTGATTCTAATTACCTTTGGTATGCTAAGACTGCTACAAAGCCACAGATTTCTTTTGGTGAAGCATCACACTCTTACTTGAACCACACCTACTATTGGCCCGGACGAGCAGAGTGGAATGAGGTAGATGTTGTTCTGGTTGATCCTGTCGAGCCAAATCTTGGAGGTAACATGTCAGCCCTGATTACCGCTGCTGGTTATGCGATCCCTGAAGATTCTAATTCTTTTAGTACAATGTCAAAAGCCCGTGCGTCCCAGCCACTTGGAGTTGTTACAATTGAACAGATTGACGAGAGTGGTAACACTATAGAGAAGTGGAATCTAAACAATGCTTGGGTCAAAGAACTGTCGTGGGGAGACCTCGACTATTCAAGTGATGATCTTACTGAATGTACTATTAAGTTCCGATACGATTGGGCATCCCTTACTTCCAAAGCCGATGGTCCACAAAACATTAGTGGCCCCTTCTTCGCAGGGCCTACAACCAGTTAGTAGAGGTGTTTAAATGGGTAACAAAGGTTTCGACGATCTCGATAGTTACGCAACTAATCGCCAAAGACAACTTAATGAGAACGCAAGGGAGCGTGTCGAGGGTCTTATCCGACCCGGCCAAGGTGTAAATCCAAACTTTGGGGTCAATCCGGGCGCCCTCGGAGACTTTAACCTCCCCGCCTCAAATATACCTAGTGATTTAGATCTAGCAAAAACATTTGTTGATGCTGCGATTGCAAAAGAGAGTAGCAAGAAACCACAATTTTGGACAAACACTAAACTAGCTTTTGACCCCAAGTCACAGTTTCGTTGGAGAGTCCGTATACCCGGCTTTTCGGGAATTCGTGTCGGTACCGGGAACGGCCGCGCCGGTTTAGAAGTCGATGATTCTGTTCAACTCGGTATATGGTATGCAAAAACAATAGACAAACCATCTTATGCTGTTAAGAATCTTGTAGAAGGAAGATATCCAGTAGATGGTGTATTGGCCTTTCCAAAAATAACCGCTACATCACCAGAACTTAAACCTATTACAATGACGTTGGTCGATCCCGTCAATCCTGATGCCACAAGAGTTCTTGCTAAGTACTTGCGAAATGGAGGATTTCAGGAAAAAACGAAACCCGATAACTCTACGCAAGGTTACTTAAGCACCAATTATCCATTGTCTAACGAAAGAACACAATCCGATTTTACTGTTGGAGAAATGTATATAGAACAGTTAGATTCTAGGGGTAATGTACTGGAGCGTTGGACTTTAATCGATCCATACCCAATCGATGTAAATTTTGGAAAACTTGATTACTCCAGTGACGATTTAGTAGAAATCTCCGTTACTTGGGGATATAGAACATTTAAAGTATTCTTTGCAGCAACTGGTAATAGTGAAGAAATAGAATACTTTGCAGAGATACCAGCCGCCAATAGTTTGGGTGGCGGTAGCGCCGGCGGATTACCCGGCACATGATAATTTTAACCTAGAGAGGTAATGATGAGAGACAATAATAAACGGCTATCAGCCGGTGCAGACCCAGCACCTGCCGTAGCTGATGATGCAAAGCCGTCCTTGGACTTTGCTACACCAACAGAGTTGGTGGATTTGCCATCAAAAGGCAAGTTTTATTCTGAAGGGCATCCCCTTTATAATCAAGAAACAATCGAAATCAAGTATATGACAGCTAGAGATGAAGATATTCTAACATCTCCTTCGTTATTGAAGAAAGGTTTGGCTATTGATCGATTCCTACAAAATGTTATTCGCAATCAGCGGATTAACGTTAGCTCGTTGCTAACAGGTGATAAGAGTGCGATCATTGTTGCATCTCGTATCAACGGATTTGGAGCAGAGTATAAAACAAAAGTAACGTGCCCTAACTGTATCACTGTTAGCGAATATACTTTTGATTTAGATGGAGTCGAACACTACTATGGTGATGATTTGGAAAACTATGATGTTGTTCCATCTGATCGTGGAACTTTTATTGTTAAGCTTCCAAGAACAAAGTTTGAAGTTGAAGTACGATTGCTGACTGGCAGAGACGAAAACGAACTCGCTGCAAAGATGCAATCTAGCCAAAAGCGATCAAACAAGATTGAAACAAACCTTACTGACCAGTTAAAGAAAGTTATTGTTTCAGTGAATGGTGTAGAGGATATACAATCTATACACCAAGTTGTTAATAATTTACCGGCTTATGATTCTCGATATCTGCGTGGCGCTTATGCTAAGATCACGCCCGGCCTTGATATGACGCAGCACTTTGGGTGCCCAGCGTGTGGTTTCGAGAAGGAGGTAGATATACCCTTAACGGTTGACTTTTTTTGGTCTAAGCAATGATTATATTGCCTCGGTATATGAAGAGTTTTTTCTTTTAAAATACCACGGCAATTGGTCGTTTATGGAAGCTTACAATCTTCCTATCACTGTTCGCAGATGGTTCTTGAGTCGTCTTCAACAACAGGTTGAAAAAGAAAATAAACAAATCGAAGAGGCCCAAAGTAAATCTAAGTCCGGAAGGCGTTAATGTCTTCCGGTCTTTTTGCTTCTTGAAACTATTTACATAGAGGGAGAACATAGGCTATGGATGATTTTAACAAACAAATAGATATGGTTTTAGAATCCTCTTTGGGGGAGGTTAGAGCCGATGTGTTTGACCGCATCGCAATGCCACCAAGTAGAGTAGGCACAGTAGCAGCCGAGCCAGAGCCAGAGCCGGATGATCCGGACGCCGAAGAGGAAGAAGAGGAAGCCCCGTTGCCTTCGCTTGAGCCTGATACATTCGATGTAGATGCTGTGGAGGCTTTGTTGCCCACGATGTCGGATGATGAAAGAGAAGATTTTCTCGCAAGACTTAGTTTTGACCCGGCCACGGAAATGTTTTCCCTCCCCCCAGAGGACGAACCAACCGAAGAAGCCGAACCAACCCCAGCAATCCCACGCCCTGCGAGACCATCAACTGCCAAGCGCACAAGCGGAACCACCCCGCTAGGCCACGCCCGTGACGCAGCCGCCGCCATCGGAAACCTTTTCCGCCGCAACGAGAATGTTAACGAAAACCGCAAACCAGCCGATGACCTTGTTGAAATCGTGATTGATTTTGAAGAGTTAAAGAAACAAGAACTTAATGAAAGCTTCTTGGCTATGTTTGGTGGCTGGGTTGAGCAAATCTTGAAGTCGATGTTCGGCGGCAGAACTCTTCCTTTGGCAGTCAAGGGTAGTTCCAGAGACGTTAAAGCTTTCGCAAAAGCAATCGGAGGTGAAAGAGCTTATCTAGACGCAGCGCAAAGATATGGTCTTGATCACCCTACAACGTATAAAAACAAAGCAAAGCTTAACAACTCTATTAAGGGCTTTGAGAAAGACACCGGCTTAAAGTGGCCGTTTAAGTAGGGGGTGTTTTAAATGGCAAATGGAGACGGTAGAACACCAGAACAAATACAAGCAGATGCCGAAGCCCTCGCACTCGTACAACAACGCCTAAGCCAAACCACCGCCGAACGTCTTGAAGATCTACAAAAAGAACAAAAGACGTTAAAAGATAATGTTGACCTTTTAGAAACGATTGATCGTGCCACAAATCGAGTTGTCGGTCTTGGGGCCAAAAAACTTGAACTAGATCAAAAAGCGTTAGAGGTTTTAAAACAACAAACAAAACTTGAAAGAGAAAGAGGAAAACTTCAAGGCGCCGCTCTTGACGACAGACTTAGAGAAATTGCTCTTATTGAAGATGCTTTAGATCTACAAAGAGACTCTTATAATGAAGCAGAAGGGGCTGCTAGAAGATTTCTTGGAGTACAAAAGCCCTCTGGACTGGCACGATCAATAGTTACTGGCGCAGCCGGAGCCAAATCTTTTGCCCGAGGCCTAAAAGAGATTTTAACCCCAGCAAATCTAGTTGGGTCAGCCCTCATGAAAGTTGCCGAGGCCTCCATTCTTGTCGGCACTCAACTTGATGAAGCAACTGCTAGCCTCTCAAAGGGAACAGGCCAGTTTGGCGTCTTCGATGTCCAAGTAGGCCAACTCGAACGGAGCCTATTTCAGGCCGGCGTTACCGCTGAAGATTCCGGCGCCGCCTTCAACAGCTTGTTCACAAATGTTAATGATTTTACTGGAATGCAGACCGCAACGCAGAATGAGTTAGCGCAGACCGTTGCCGTATTAGATGAACTTGGTGTCGCTGGCGACACGACCGCAAAAAACTTACAACTTGCGACAAAAGTGCTTGGGATGACAGCTACCGAAGCAGGTGAGCTTACAAGAGAAATATTAGATTTTTCCATAGATCTTGGACTTTCACAACAACAAGTAGCCGATGATTTATCAAACTTTGGCCCTATGTTGGCTGCTTTAGGTAAGGAAGGGGTAAGCGCGTTTAAACAACTAGAAGTTCAAGTCAAAGCCACTGGCTTGCAAGTGAATGAACTCCTGCAACTAACAGAACAGTTCAACAAGTTTGACACAGCCGCGCAGGCTGTTGGTAAGCTAAATGCTCTTCTCGGAGGACCGTTCCTAAACACACTTGAACTGGTAAATGAAACCAATCCGGCAAAGAGATTTGAGCTATTAAAGAATAGTATAGATAAAGCCGGCCTTTCCTTTGATACAATGGATTTCTACCAGAAGAAAGCTTTGGCAAGCGCAATCGGACTTAATGAACAACAGTTAGCTCTTATGATGCGTGGTCGTTTAGATTTAATAAATGAACCAGAGAAATCAGCGCGCGATATTGAACAACTAGCCGCAGCGACACAACAGTTTCAAAGCTTGGCAGAAGAGTTAAAGCAAACCGTTGCAGCCTTAGCTGTGCCGCTTGGTCCTGTGTTTGATGGACTTAAGATGCTTTTAAATGGTATTCAAGAACTAGCGCCTGCCCTGCCACCTATTATCATAGGTCTTGGTTTGCTCGTCGGCGTGATGACCCGAGCAGCCGTCGCCGCAGGCCTCGCAGCGATCGCGAAGAAGGGAGAGACAGCCGCTCTTCTCTCTAATAATGTAGCTCAAATCGCCGCCAACACCGCATCTGGCGGCGCCGCAGTCACAGCAGAAGTGGAAACAGTGGCACGCGGCTTACTTACAACGGCGATTGGGCTTCAGGCTGAAGCATTAGATAAACTGACTACTGCTACTACTAACTACGGATTAGCAGCAAAAACAGCAGCAACATCCGGTGCTGTTGGAGGCGCCGGCGCCGCTGGTGGCGTAGGTTTAGCAGCCACCCTCGCAGCATTCGCAAACCCAGCTACTTTAGGCGGTCTTTTGATCATAACAGGTGCGGTTGTAGTATTGGCTAGTGTTTTCGGTCTTGTTATAGCAGCAGTTGGGTTTCTTGTAATGCAGTTCGCAAAACTGGCTGGAAACTTTACCAATGTAGCACAGGGCGTCAGAACGATGGTCGATGCGATTAACGATATAGAAGCTTCTAAAGCTGTTGTATTTACAACCGCCATGGCTCCTGTGGCTGCGATCGCAATGTCACCAATCGGAATGGCTGGAGCCGTTGCCACTACTACCGGAGGCGCTACAGACGGTGGAGCAGGCGGTGGGGCAGGTGGGGCAGCACCAACGATTAATATTAGTTTAAGTATTGACGGAGATGAGTTATCAACTGCTGTAAATTCTGTTGAGGTGTCTAGATATAACAAAGGCCAACAAAGCGATATGTACAACTCGATTATCGCTATGATTGAGCAAGGCTTGGTGAAGGGGTAAACTATGTCAGCTAAGATAACTATAGAACACGTTGCTACTGGATTAACTACTACTTTGTCAAACTATTATATGACTGAGTTCTCAGATAATATTAGTACAAAGTACAATAAAGTAGAAACATTTGGTCGTATGGATCCTCTTGTTAACTATCAGGGAAGCACAAGAGATATATCGGTTGGTTTATTATTTACATTGACAGATCGAGCCGAACATGTTAGAATGCATAGGATGATTACCAAACTACAGAAGATGCAATACCCAGTTTATGAAAACAAAGCGAATGCGCTTACCATCCAAAGACCTCCTCTGGTCAAAGTAACCTTTGCAAACCTGATTCGAGGCAATGGCGGCGGTGCTCTTCTTTGTGCAATGGAAGGATTTTCATTTACACCCAAAGTTGGTTTCACACCAGAAGATTCACCGTATGTGCGCTTCGGCGCTCCTAGAGGCCAACAAAGCAACCAAGGCCCAAAAACAGATATTAATCAAGTGGGTACGGCAGACGAAATATTCTTTAAAGAATATTCATTCGCGTTTAAATTCACTGTTTTGCACGAAGAACCAATGGGTTTTGCAATAGATTCATCTATGCGAGACAGAGAAACTGATTTGGGCAAAGACAGCAGCTACAATGACAAGAATATGCGCTT
>Ga0209337_1000057_pt1 | contig 95885 bp, 76 predicted proteins | sample LinPmetageLP53_FD_184044 | JGI IMG/M metagenome (GOLD analysis project Ga0209337, IMG submission 184044) | Marine viral communities from the Pacific Ocean - LP-53 (SPAdes) (version 2) | ecosystem: Environmental > Aquatic > Marine > Oceanic | place: Pacific Ocean | collected 2010-02-08
TTCGATCAACTGCTTGTAACTCATGGTGATACTCTTTTTGTTTGGCGACTTAAGAATACCACCAACAGGCAGTTGTTCGTCTATCCCCAATTAACCATGAGTGGTGCACTTATTATCTGAATTCGGGGTTGTGTCACTTCGACCATCTCAGAAGCAAAAACAAAAGAACGGACTTTCGGTATAACGTCTTGCAACGAATACAAGAATAATAAAAGAAAACGTGCAACACGGCTAACTGAACCACTGACATCACAGATTGCGACAATTTTAGGCCGATCTACGCGTGTCGCCTTCCAGCGCGTATGAAAAAGTGCACCGTCAAAAGCGGCATTGGCAGCGATCGTTTTACGCACATCTAACAAGCCTCGCTTACGTGTTAATCGCCGCCGACTATGCTGAGTCGCTAATTTACGCGCTGCTCGTTGCACTAAGCGTTGCATTAACGTGTAATCAATATGCTCAAGTTGACTTAACTTTGCTTGCTGTAGGTGCTCCTCTCGAAATTTCAGACCTTTGTGACGCGCAAAAATCATATATTGCTGTTCCACATAATCTTTAACTTGCTCAAGCAAACGTGCTCGGGATTTTATTAATTCACGCTGTAAATCCTTCTGTGCAGGGCTGCTAGCATCTGCGCGGATTTCGGCGCTTAGTGCCTCATCCCCCAAACGTTGCATGATTTTGTAAGCGAAATGATTTTTTTGGGTAAATAAAACGATGGAAGACAGTTTCTCCGCCACAGCAGCTTGGGCAATCGCCAGACTCATATCTTGCTTTTGATTAAGTGACTGGCCCAACGCTGAGCTAGCTGCGTACTCGTCAGCGCCACTTTCTTGCTCATTTTCGCCTAAGCCCGCCTCGCTCGTGTTTTTTTGCTCTTCAGGCAAAAGCTTGTCGCTATCCGTTTGCTTAACTTTTTCAACACCGGTGAAATACAGATCAAACAATTGCTCGTAAATGACTTGATCTGTCTGGCGTTTAACCAATGTTAAAGCCAAAACTGTTTTGGTCGTTTTACGGTTTTCGAGTCCTAACAACTTGATAGCGTTGAGCGCGTCCAAAGACTCTGCTGGCGACACGGGCAATCCCGCTTCACGCAATGCCCCAATAAAGTCGGCAACAAAACGCACCTAAGATACCCGCTTCAACAAAGCTGCAATTTCGGGTTCAACTAATTCGATATCATCCTGAAACTTCAACAATAAGTTCAAGGTCTCTTTTACCCACGTAGGGTCTAGCGTTTCTACATTGAGCAGCAGCAGTGCCCTTGCCCAATCGATGGTTTCACTGACCGCTGGCGATTTTTTCAAAGGCAAGTTCCTTAGCTCCGCTATCAGTGCCACTATTTGCTCTCTTAACTGTGCATCCAAACCTTCAACCTGGGTCGCCAAAATACGGCTTTCTAAAGCGGCATCGGGAAAAGGAATATAGAGATGTAAACAACGGCGCTTTAAAGCATCGCCGAGCTCCCGCGTGTTGTTACTGGTTAGCATCACTATGGGTGTCGATTTCGCTTTCACCGTACCTATTTCTGGAATAGACACCTGATAATCCGACAACAGTTCTAACAGAAACGCTTCAAACTCTTGATCCGCTTTGTCAATTTCATCGATCAATAACACCGCGCCATATTCACTCTGTAAGGCTTGCAGTAAGGGTCTGGGCTCTAAAAATTCCTGTGAATAAAAAATGTCACCAAAATCATGCAACCGAGCGATAGACTCATCCAATCCCCGCGCACCTCTTAGCACATCCCCCAACTGCTCTTTCAGTACTTGGGTGTAAAGCAGTTGTTTACCATACTTCCATTCATACAATGCTTTTGACTCGTCAAGCCCTTCGTAGCACTGCATGCGGATCAGTGGCGCATTCAGATACGCCGCGGTAATTTTTGCTAATTCGGTTTTACCCACGCCAGGAGGCCCTTCAATGAGAATGGGCTTTTGTAAATGACAGGCTAGATAAATGGCAGTAGCTACTGACGAGCTGCAAATGTAACCGAGTGCCTCAAACTGGCGTTGAATAATCTCCACTGAGGCGATTTTTTCTTGATGCTTTATAATCACAAATTTCCGGCGCTTTGGGGAATGTATCAGCCATTATTTGCCTAACACTTAATCAAAGGCAAATCGTTATAGCTGTTATTAAGCAATCAACTAGCCTGATAGATAAGCAAAAAACGAACGCGAAGCAGTCGTTGTAAGTTGCTTAAATATCATTAACCTCAACAATGTATTTCAACTCATTAGGGGCAAGATTTCATGCAAAAACTGTGGTGTTTAATGCCAGTAGCTGTGTTTATTTTTGGCCATATTTGCTTGGTAACTAAAATTTTAAAACGCCGATAAAGTGAGCGTAAATGAACACGAGTCCCCACCCGAGGTATAACTAGAGCCAGCGAGTACAAGCTGGCTTTTTTTATGACGGCTGCGCAAAGAGCTAAATAACCGAGATATCGACTTCTATATTACCGCGAGTAGCGTTTGAATAGGGGCATACTTGGTGGGTTTTTTCGGCCAAAGCTTAAGCTTAATTTTGTGCAAAAAATTAGCAAAGTAGCTCGTTAACTCTCGTTATTGCTTATATTTTACCCAGGTAAAAAAATTACCTTAAATCCCACAAAAAATCAAGAATATTTTATTCTAACAGTTCTTAATTATTTCGTTTGATTGATTTATATCATGTGGTATTTAGTACCGTGGATTACATATGCTACCTCATATATTGATGTGGGCTAATGTTTAATATTCTATTTCCCGCAGCTGATACCTGAGAATCATAGTCGTAAACACCTATTTAAAAATTAGTACGTCAATAGGGTATTACACATACTCCTCCGATGACCTGCCACTAACCTGTCATATTTTAGATGATTGGCGCGTTGATGGGCTGCGTAACGATCCTTCAAAAGGGTTTTATCTCCTCAATTGGAACAGGCGGCGATATAAAACCACACACACTTCATGTCAGGCTAACTCCTGTAAAGTTTCGTAATTAAATTATTGATTAAGAGAGAAAGGACGAATAATGATTCGCAAAATACGTATAGGAGCAAGGTCACTATTGGCTTTCGGCTTGCTCGGATTGATATCCTTAGGGTTGGGATGTTTTGGGATTTATCAGATGAATTGGCTTAATGAAGACATTAGTGTAATTACTTCGCATAGAATACCCGCCCTATTGACAATTAGTCATATGCAACGTGACTTTCTCTTGACTCGTTTAGAAACCGCGAACCTAGGTTATGCTCACGATCCTTCTCTAAAAAAGCCGATTCTCCAGCGTTTGAGTAATGTGCAAGCGTCATTTATGGCATCAAAAAAGAAAATGCACGCCCTAGCCACAGCTGAAGAAGCCAAAAAGCTGTTAATACGTATGGACAATAGTGTAGACAGGTATGTTGTTCTGCATAAAAAATTAATCGCCATGTATGAACAAGGTGATTTTAAACAGGCAAATGCATTTAGAGAGCAAGGTTTTTTGGAATTAAGTGGTGATATAACACAGGTATTATATGAACTAAATGCTTTCCAAAAAAGTCGTGCTGATGATTCAAGTATTAAAGCAAAGGAGACATTTGGATCTAATCGTATGTGGATGGTAGTTGTTATCATAATCGCCTTAATTATGACTGTTATTCTAACAATTCTGTTCAGTCGCTCCGTTATATTACCATTGAACCAAGCAGTAGAAGTTGCACAAAATATTGCCAAAGGGGATTTGAGCCAGATCTTCAATGATAATAGCAATGACGAAGCGGCAGATATGATTAGAGCCTTGTCCGACATGCAGGAAAATTTAAAACAAACAATACAAGCTATTGCGGATTCATCTAGCCAGTTGGCTTCCACTTCAGAAGAGTTAAGCGTAGTAACGCGGCAGTCGTCTATGAATATTACCCAACAAGGAAGCGAACTTGAGCAGGCTGTAACCGCAGTGAACGAAATGACCGTCGCAATAGAGGAAGTCGCTCGAAATTCAAATTTCACCTACAACGAATCGGAGAGCGCCAATACATCCGCAATTGCCGGTCGTAAAAATGTACAACAAACCATTGATACTATTCATGAGCTAGTGAATGAACTTCAGTCAACTAAGAGTGGGGTTGATACCTTGGCCTTTCGAGTGAAGGGTATTGGCTCAGTGCTCGATGTCATTCGCGCTATTGCTGACCAAACTAATCTTCTTTCTCTTAATGCAGCAATAGAAGCGGCTCGCGCGGGAGAATCCGGTCGTGGTTTTGCTGTGGTTGCTGATGAGGTTCGCGCATTGGCTCATCGCACACAGGAATCAACCAAAGAAATAGAAAACATGATTGCTTTGACACAAGGCGATACCGAAAAGGCTGTTAGCGCAACTGCGCTTAGTAATGAACGTGCAAACCAGACATTAACCGTCGCAAATGAAGCCGGCGCTTCATTGCAACATATAAGCAATATTATCAGCCAGATTAATGAGCAAAATTTGGCCATAGCCAGTGCCGTTGAGCAACAAGCGACGGTCGCAAAAGAGGTAGATCAGAATTTAGTCAATATCCGTGATTTAGCTGACCAAACAGCGGTAGGGGCTAGTCAAAGTAACATTGCTACTGTTGAACTTGCCACTCTTGCAGATAGCCTTAATAACCTTATCTTGAAATTCAAATTAAGCTAGAGCATTGAAGTCGTGGCAACCCTGTTGATTACATTCAGGGCTGCCGTTTACAATTAACGCTTGATATTAGAGTACGGATATCTCGACTTCTATATTGCCGCGAGTAGCGTTTGAATAGGGGCATACTTGGTGGGCTTTTTCGACCAAAGCTTTAGCTTGGGTTTTGTCCATGTCCCCTATCGAGACTGCTAACTTTACTGCAATACCAAAACCATTTTCAATGCCGCCAATAGAGACTTCTGAATTGATATATACATCACTGGGCAGTGCTATTTTTGCTTGGCCTGCCACGACCTTGAGTGCCCCGATAAAGCAAGCAGCATAACCTGCGGCAAACAATTGTTCTGGGTTAGTGCCCTGCCCGTCATCGCCACCCAAGCCTTTAGGCGTTGATAGTTTCAGATCCAAACGACCATCGTCCGATTTTGCAGAACCTTCACGACCACCTGTGGCAGTTGCTTTGGCTGTGTATGCTACATTTTTTAATACATTCATAGTGAACTCCAGATTTAATGTTGAAATTATTTTGCATGCAAAATATTAAACCCAACATTTATCAATTGCAAATACTTTGCGTGCAAATTAAAATGAATTCGGAGGTGTCTTATGTCTTTTGAAAACTTACAGTTAAAAAACCAGTTGTGCCATCGCCTGTATATGGCGTCAAACAACATTGCTCGGGCTTATCGTGAGCCACTATTAGCGTTGAACTTAACCTACCCCCAGTACGTTGTAATGATGGCGTTATGGGAAAAAGATGAAATCACAATCGCCCAGCTAATAGAGCACACCGCCATTGACGGCGGTGCAATGACACAAATATTGAAAAAGCTGTCGGACAAAAGCCTGCTTAGCGTCATCAAAGACGAAAAAGATAAACGAAAGCGCTTGCTGAAATTGAGTGAAGCTGGACAAACACTGAAGCTTAAAGCCACTGATATTCCAGACAAAGTCCTGTGCAAGTTCCCTGGGATCACACCCCCACAAACTCAGCAGTTGATGGATTTGCTTGATTTGGTGGTGGGGCCGTCATCTAAACGACCCTAATTAGCTGTAATCCTGACGACTTTCCATTTTGTGAGAATTTAAATTAAGCTATAAAAATCAGCAGGTAATAAGGTTACACTGTTATTCTATTTTAGTTTTAGGCGAGTAATTTCATTGTGCAGCAAGCGCTAACTTATTTGGGCACCTTAGACGATGTGGTGCAACGCTACCCATGGAACATTGAGATAGGCCAACAGCAGTTCAATCAGATGTTGATCCGTAAGGCTTTATTGGGCGAAAAGATTATTATCAATGACGGATATCTGTTAAATCATCCATTTGCACGCCACGCATTACTCAACCCGACCTCGTCTCCGCTAAAAGCACTAATAGAAGCAAACTTCGTACAGATCATGTCACGCAGCGGCTCGCTGTTAGACGTGGCAGAGAAAATGTCTGCCCAGGGTGTCGAAAGCTTTCAAACATTACAAAAGAGTGCCGACTGGCCTGCGCTTCGAACCATGCTAAAGCAGTGGGAGCCGGGGTTACAGCGCATCGAAAACTTCATTCCTTGGCCGAAAAAACATATTAGTCATGGGTTTGATAATATGCTGTGTCGCAGTCGGCATTTACACGTTGAAAACCTAGGTATGACTGCAGTTACTAATGATGACTTTCAACGCGTATTTGATTTATATACATTGAAAAATAAGTCTGACAAAGAAGCAACCCGGACTCGCTGGGAGCAAGCCTGTATAAAAGTGTTAGGCGATACGCCTAATGCTAAGGAAAAAATAAACGAGCTAATGGGACTCGCCAGTGAAGCGTATCACTATAACTTTGCGATCTGTCTGAGCGCACAATTTAGTCAGCGTAAAATCTTAGTGGAAACTCGCTATAGCCGCGCATTCGCCGATTTAATTCAACTAGGGCAACCCACTGAATCAGAACTAATTGATATCCCGTCAATTCAAATACCGAAAAAATTAAGCTTTGATCGCCCTCAACTATGGAAAACGTTAGTCGACCCTTTTAGCGACGTAGCGGGCGTACAAAAAGAGTATCAGGATGTGATGGAACAGTTCTTCGCTGGCCAAGTAAACGCAAAGCTAGTCGAAGCGGTTTCATTAAAATATTCTAAAGCCCTGTCGGTACATTTTGAAAATGACGAGCAAGACGGTGGTATCAAAAGGGTTGCATTGAGCATTGGCTTTTTGGGCTTAGGTTTAGTGGCCGGCGGGCCTGTGACCGCAGGCTTACTATGGCTTGCTGAAAACAGCTTGCTACCCACGGTTACTCGGGTATTTAAACTGCGAGATAAAGGCTTTTTCAAAAAACAAGCACAGAATCAGCGGTTAGATCTTAGTCATCAAAACACCCTAAGTTCAGTGTCTATCTCATTGCCGCTAGCAGAAAAACTAGCCAAGGACATTCCTGATTTCGCTTAACGAAGTCAGGCTGTTTTGCCTCGCTGATTATTACTTCAGGCTAAAGCGTCGGGTGAAGGTGTTACTGTTACTGTTACTGTTACTGTTACTGTTACTGTTACTGTTACTGTTACTGTTACCATGTAGGCTATCGTAGACACATGTGAAACTTCGTTACTAAAAATAATTAAATCATTGAAATACATGGAAATATTGTGGACATATATTTTCGTCTAAAATAGACTCCAGCCCAATATTCGTCTTTTTGACGTAAATATTCATGCGGTGGTGCCAAAAAAATCAGCACAAATAGTATGCATCACCATGTCGTATTTTTATGATAAATTGTAGGAATGGTATGGAAACCTTAAAAAAATTAGCATTGATCTCTCTTTTTCTGCTGGGAGCTGGCAGCACTCGCGCAGAAGATAATGATGGGATTGACCAATCAACTGATGCATGCCCTAACGTATCCGCTTTAGGCTCCGTTAGCGAAATACAGAGTGATATTTCCTTATTTCAGTTTTGTATGGGCATCGCGCAGCTACCCTACATCACTTTCGATATCGGATTATCTGAAAAGTTTTCTGACACTGCGAGTATAGAGTTACTTTACTGGCTAACAGATAATGAGCAATTTTGGATTACCCTCCCCAAAAAGGTGTCGACTGGCAGGTTCGAGCTTACAGAAGAATTAAATCAATATGCAGCTTCAGGATCCTATCATGTTAGAGCCGTCAGACTATTGGATAACAATGGGGAAGAATTACGGTTAAACGAAGATCAAATCAAATTACTCGGATTCGTCACGGAATATGAGTTCACTAATATAAATGAAGATAATACCGCGCCGAGTGTTTCCTCATTGGTAGCATCTGAATGGGCATTTACTGACAGCGGACAACCTACCATTGAATTCGAAGTAACGCTGTTTGATGATTTAAGTGGCGTAAAAGATGACGTGATATTGGAATTAAACTCACCGACGGGTAGCTCACTTCAGGTTTACGGCGCAAAAACCGGAGAGAGTGCTTTTAGGTTTAGCTTTATTTTAAACCAATATGTCAGTTCTGGAAATTATGTCGTTAATACCATTCGTATTAAAGATAATGCTGGGAACCTCAATCATTCAGAAGCATGGATAAGCAATAACCTGTCGCCGTATACTCTTACAAATCCAAATTCTGACTCCACTCAACCGAGCCTAACTTACAGCATCATCGAGCCACAGTTTGACGAACTTCGTGATCACCCGCTTATACGTATTCTAGGTAAGGCGTCGGATGACACATCAGGTATTCAAAGTGCTTACATTCGTCTTACTCGACCATCAGGGGGAATTTTAGATAAATGGCTCGAAGTAGACATTGCCGGTAATATTAACGGGGAAATAGCGTTGCCGAATATCTTTGAGAATGGTCTTTATCAGATAGATTTTGTGCGCCTTATAGACAACGCAGAGAATCAAATATATTTTGATAAAGCATCTATTGATAGCGCTAACAATGCATCCACTTCCCACTTTAGTCTTTTTTACCCCAACAATGATGAAACGGCAGAAAATACCGTTGATGGGTCCAGTTCTGATGACTATCTCTTTGGCGCCCACAAAAGCGCAGATATATTGGATGGTCAATCAGGTGATGACTACCTCTATTCTGGAGATGGAGATGACCAAGTAATCGGTGGCGATGGCGATGACATCGTAGTTGGCGGTTCAGGACGCGGGGATGATAGCTACGATGGAAGTGATGGAAATGACACGTTAATCTATACCTCTGCCATTTTACCATTGCATATCGACTTTGGAACCGGTGTCGCTGAAGGCGTCGATATCGGCATTGACACATTTCTCAGCTTCGAGAAGCTCACCGCTGGTCAAGGTAATGACCTGATTATCACAGATGCTGAATCAAATTACATTCAGGGCTTTCAAGGTGACGATATAATTATTGGCAGTCTAGGCAATGACGAATTGGCCGGTGGGGATGGGGTTGATGAATTTATCTTTAAAAATTTGTCCGAATTCTCAATGGCCTCGATTAGTACGATACTAGACTACGAATCTTCAGAAACCATAGTACTTGAAGGTTCAGATTCTGTATTACCAATACCATGGGACCTTGATTTAGCCACTACAGTATCGACTATAGATAGCGTGAATCAGATTTACTTCGCGACAGACGGCGTAGATGGATATTTGATTTCAGTTCATGATTTGAATGTAATAGAAAATAGTTTCGTCTTAAAACTTCTTAACTATTCACAGTCGGTGGTTTCTGTTTCGCGTAAAACAGCTAGAGACAACGATAGTGATGGCCAATATAACGAATTCGATATGGATGATGACAATGATGGTGTTGAAGACAGGTCAGATGCGTTCCCATTCGACGGAGATGAGTCAACCGACAATGATATAGACGGTGTTGGCGACAATGCTGATACAGATGATGATAATGATGGCTACTTAGACACGGATGAGTCTAATGCTGGATCGGACATATTGGATGATTCTAGTATGCCGGATGACTATGATGGAGACTTTGTTTCGGACGTTTCTGATTTAGATGACGATAACGATGGTGTTGAGGATCAATCCGATGCATTTCCGTTTAACGAAAGAGAATCCATTGACACCGACAGTGACGGAGTTGGCAATAATGCAGATACTGATGACGACAACGACGGTGTTGAAGATCAATCCGACGCGTTTCCATTAAATGAAAGTGAGTCCACTGACACCGATAGTGACGGTGTAGGCAATAATGCGGATACTGATGACGACAACGATGGTTTTTCTGACTCCGCAGAAATAAGTGCAGGTACAGATCCATTAGATAAAGACAGTAAGCCTGCGACTGACAATGCTAACAATAACACTAAGGACTCTTCATCGGGTGGCGGCTCAGTGGACTTTACCGTGATTGTGCTGTGCTTCGTCGCTGTAAGAAGAGCAACGAAAGCCTAACATTACTGCATTTTTCATATGCCAAACGCAACCTATTGCCACAAGGAATGCTAATTGAGGCCTAAACCCGTTTATTGGTTTAGGCTTTTTTATAGGTAAAAACTAAGGTTTTATCTCAGCCGTTAAACCACTCAAATCCTATGGAGATATTTTCCTCTGCCCTTGAAAGAACGCACCTTTGTGCTGAATTATTCAACATTGAGGATTTCAATTAACGCATCGAATGCGCGTTGGGGCTCAGTGTGGCGACATATTTTAACCGCTGGATTATTTCCGCCAATGTGAGTTATCCCAAAAGTAGCAGGATCGTAATGCGAGCGCGTCTTACCTGCTTCCGTGATTTTGGGCATGCTGGTGTCTGTCCATTTATCCCCTGATTTTACTTCACTAAACTCCACCCAGACTGATTGCAACTCTCCTTGACATAGCTCTGGCTCAACTACCACAAGCGCTGCGAGTACGTCCCAAAAATAATATTCTTCGGATTCGATAAACCAATCATTATCATCTAGCACTTTGTCCCAGAACTTAGCAGCTGGCGTTCTGACTTCACTTTTAAAACGTTTGGCGTATTCGGGGGTCACTTTCACTTGGTTGGTTAAATCTAATCCGACAACTTCAACGGCCAAATTAGAGGCAAAAACCTGCTCTGCGGCCACTGCATCCACGTAAATATTCCATTCTGCCTTTTTGTTAGGGTGGTCCCCTGTAAAGCCCGGCACGATAATATTACCAGGCGCATCAAAGCCGCCGCCCATCATCACAAGGCGCGATACTTTAGGCATATCTTCTGGGTATTTATGCAACCACTGGGCAATATTGGTTAAGCTGCCCGCACTGAGTAATACCACTTGCTCATTTTGTTGGCTAAGCAGGTGATGAATAAGCTCTACCGAGTCCATGTCAGTTGGTTGGCGATTTGTTTTTGGTACAGGTACACCCGAGAGCGTATCAGCCTGCTGACGCCAAGGACCGGGAAAGGCAAAATAACCATCAATCGGGTAATGATCGCCGCAAGCAAAAGGCACGTCAGGTGAGTTTGACAGCGCAAGCAGCCCCGGAATATTCACCATATTTTCAGCACAATGGCCTTCCCCAACGCCATTAGACGTCACGCCAAGCAATTCAATTTCTGGGTGATTTGCCACCACTAACATAGCCGACCAATCATCAATACCCATATCGGTATCGTAAATGACCTTTTCGGCTGATACGGAAGAACAAAAAATAGCAAAAATAACTGCAAGTGACGCGTTTGATACGCGGGCAAAACGTTGGAACATCTCAATACCAATAACAATTTATAGAGGGGGCGGGAATGTAGCAAAAAAGACGCCACTATTCTCATAAAAAACAAGCCGTTAAATTAAAGGCTTTACACCATGCATAAAATACAAGCAATGCGACTTATGCACCAAGGAATCAAAACTTGCACCAAAAAAAAACCTAAGCCATTGTCATGGTTTAGGTTTTATATACGTAAAAACAGTCTAAATTAAATTATTCAACATTAAGTTTAATTGTTCCTGTGACTACATCACCCGCTTTCGTTTCATAGGCATATTCAAAGGTAGCACTATTTTCATTGCTTGAGGTATGGTCAGAAAGGTAAAAATAAGACTGACGAACGTACATCTTAGATGCATCAGGCATGTTCATTCCATTATAAATATTAACATTCACATTATCAGTCACGAGTGATTCGTTTTGTGCGAGCGCGACTAAAGCACTTGGATTAACTTGAACATCTCCATTTTCTACAATGTTATATGTGTCAGTAGATAAGGAGCTGTTGCCGTCGTCAACAATAGACATTCTGCGCATAGTAAAACTTTGCAAGTTGTTGATCGTTACAGGTAACAATAAATGAACATTGTTATCGTAGTTAAACGGTGACGATGCTTCACCTGCTGTATTTTGCGCAGTGATGGCATTGCCATTAGTCGTGTAATTATTATTATCTAATCGAACCTGTGCGATATCAAATGCAGTGTCTGCATTAACAGGCACCGTAAATTGCTGATTATCAGATGAGAGATCAACTGTTTGCTGTGTTGCCATAACGTCAATATTGCCAACTTTATATTGATAAGTATCACCAGCGATTAGAGGTGAGTCAGGTGATACACTCAAACGGGTATTATTTTTAGTCAATGTAATGCTAATAGGCTCATCTATCCCGCCGACGATGTAGGTCGACCCAGGTAGTATTAGATCGTCGTCGCTCGCATTCCCCAGGGTAACAGTAAAAGCATCACGATTAGTTAAGGTCACATCACTTGCATCGACTTCCACTGACTGTGAGTAAAATACATTCCAACTTGAATCAACCTTGTTAACGTCACTGACTAAAACGACTTCCAGTTCGCTCACATTGTTGATTAATTCTTGAGGCTGGAGCGCGAAGCTAATCGTATCTGCATTTGAAGGAATAAAGTAAGAGGCATAGTCGGCAGAGCCAGAATAATAAACGTTTAAACGTCCATCATTTTGGTCATTAATATTAATTGATGCACTCTGATAATTGACTCCGTTGATGCTAAAAGCGGGTATTTGAATATCTAAGTTTTGCACAAACGCTGCGCTAATCACATATTCGCCGGCGGCAGCATCATAAGTACCGACAACATTCTCGTTGTATTCGTCATCCACTACTACGTTCGCCCCAGTAAGGGAGTCGCCAAATTCGTTGACTAACGCAACTCGGTATTCAACTTGGTCAGGAGCCGTATCTTCTGAGGCCAGCAAATACACCTCGTCTATTTCAGCTTTGTTAGCTGAAAATAATGTAATTGTTTTGGCACTAGAATAGGGAGCGCTTTCCAGTACATAGTCTGGCTCACCGTCTTTATTCAAATCCAAAGATGCACTCACCGCCACATTAATGTATTTGGGCAACGTTATTGTATAGACACCATTGACCTCATCGAAGCTAGACAGATGCAGGTATTCAAACGTGCTAGAGCTAAGACCTGAGTAACTTGGCGAGCTCGAGTCAGCTTTGAAAACTAAACCGGTAATTGGCGTATTATCAGCACCGTTTAAAACAGTAATAGCCACATCTACCGCTTCGGAAACACCTAAAATGCCAGCGTCTTGTTGGTTATTTGAGCCTTCAGAATATTCAGTGTTGATAAAAAATGCCCGAGGCATAAATGCATCATTGTCACTGGTGACGATTATGTCTATGTCGGAATTAGACGGTAAATCGCTGATATTGAATTTACCATCAGCTCCAACGGACCCCTCTGCGATAACCTCAGTACCCGTTTTAACGGTGACTTTGGCTGAGCTAACCGGTTCATTATCGACTAAATTAACCACCAAACCTCGAACAGTAACGGATTTCTTTTGGTCTTGCTCAGTGAGAATTTCATTTTGTTGCTGCAGGGCATTAACGACTTCTGCATTATTATTATCTTCGACTTCCAGACAACCATTAAGTAATACAGTTGCGGATAGAGCGAGAGCGATTTTAGAGTATTTCAAACATAATTCCTTTTAGTACAACGGCAGGAGTACCCATGCACTCCTTTGCTTCTATTGGGTTCGGTGTAAATACTATGGCCAATCATCCGATGAGTCAAACATTGACCATTTGACAAAAAATTCGCTCAAAAAAAAACCTAAACCATTGTCACGGTTTAGGTTTTTAATTCACTTTGCGTTTTGCAATGTGTCACCCGATTTATCAGCTAAGCACATTTAGCCAATGTACGGGATACTTGGGCTACTTACTCAGATGCATATCTGTGATGTAAATACGGTTTCCTTGCCCGCCTCCCACACCAAAAATGGCAATTTGGGTAAGCTTCGATAGATTTAGCGGTATATCCGCTAAATTGATGGTCACCTCATTCCAATTGCTGTTTACTGAAAGTGGTACTTTGTGCTCTGAGCCATCAACAACAAAATCTAACGTGTATTCTGAGAACCCACCAACAGCGGCGATTTTAAAGTTGAGGGTTTGATAAGCGGCAACATCGATGCTGTATTGCTGCACATCACCATATATATCACCCGCTAAGGCCAGTACCGCCCCCCAACTACCTGAGCCGCGTACTAACTCAAATGCACTTAGTCCGTTGTACATCACATCAGAGTTAAAGCTTGTACCGGTTGACCATTCACCAATAGTCATATTGCCATTGTGCGCATAGTCATCACCGTCAAACAGCATATCGCTGTCTTCACCGCTTGATGAAAAGAATACAAACTTGTCATCTGAGCTGTCTTTATCAGCCAAGGCTACTTTGCCTGAGTCATACATAACCAAATCTGTAATGTATAAGCTTTGGCTAGCCGAGCCGCCGTCATACACGCCAAAGAGTGCAATTTGGCTAACATTGGATAAATCGACTCCGTACATACCAAGGTCAATGTCAATGTCATTCCAATCAGCTTGGTTCGTTAGCGCGAACCCGACTTCCTGAGCAGACTCTTTGCCGTCAATAGCAGAGACTATAGACACGGCGTACCGCTCAAAAGCACCCTGCGACGCCGCCTTAAAACGAAGGTTTGTGTAGGTCGAGAAATCCGTATCATAGTTATCAATACTATTACCATCTGAGATATCACCTTGTAAGGCCAACACTGCACCCCATGAGCCACCAGCAGAAAGTCGTAAGCCATTTAAACCGTTATACTGGGTATTTGAGATCCCCGTACCCGTGCTCCACTCACCGAATATTACGTTACCCACATCGCTGTAATTATCGTTATCAACAATTAGATCAACACTTATGGATGCATCCGATGAGATAAACACGAAATCGTTAGTGGTGTCAGATTCAAACTCGATGGCACTGTCTTTCACTAATGAGAAGTCCGTCACATAAATGCGTGACACTCCGGCTTGCCCACCAATGCCATACACGGCAATCCAATCGACTTTGGATAAATTAAGTGGAATAGCTTTCGTATCCAATGAAATACTCTGCCACGTGGAAACAGATTCATTTACCGGTATCGCAATTTCCTTGCTAACACCGTTGGCCGAAATCGCCACTTTGTATCCGCCTGCGTAATGACCTGTCGTGGCGACTTTGAGGTTAATGCGGTTAAATAAACTGAAATCACCGTCTATTCCATTTTGAAAGGCCAATACCGAGCCCCAATTCCCTTGTTCCGGAGAGTTTGAGCTAGAAATCAACTCCCAACCACGCAAACCGTCGAACATAACGTCACTTTGCAAGGTTGTACCCGTGCTCCATTCACCTACCGTATTAGGAGCGAAGTTGATATCTGTTTCTTCGGTCGCTGAAATCAAGACGAATTCGTCTTCAGTGACTGGCTCACCATCCCCGCCGCCATTTGTGGCTTGGAGCACCACACTCACATCATCGATTTGCACGATACCTATGTCAGCACCAAGGTCAAAGAATACGCGGCTGTTGTCATCTCCAAACCCATTCACAGTGAACGTGTATGAAAAAGTCTGCCAATCCGTTGTCAGTGCAGAATTCTCGGTTACGTTGCTCCAAGGATCGTGGTTTAGCCCAAGTCCAACGACGATATTACGCAAAATAGACGCCTTCGCTTTGAATGTCACCACATAGGTTTCATCCGCGGTTAAGGTCATGACTTGGCTTAGGTTGACATCCCATGAGTTACCCGCAGCGGCAATATCCGCCTGGAACACATAGTTGCTTGCCTCTTGAATGACGTTCACGTCTCCCGTCCACCCTTGGACGCCGTTGTCAAACGAACCATTGGCGACCAATTCATCACCGATTTCAGGATCGGTTACACCACCACCGTTATCCCCATCATCGCCGCCTGTGCCGTCATCTTCGCCTTGCAAAAATTGCACGTTATCAACACGGAACACCGCGCCCTCTCCTTGTCCCCAATCGGGGAAAAGCATCACCACGTCTATACCATTTAACATCAAACCGCCTTGTTTAAGGGTCGATAACGCAATGGAATAGTGCTGCCAATTCGCAGTCGGAGTAACAAGCGTAACAACCGCTTCACTGGCCGCACCGCCCTGCTCCACCTTCAAGTTCCAGGCTGCTGAAGTATTGGTGCTCGGCGTGACAAGTTTCAGATCAAATTCCAACGTACCACTATTGGCAATTGGGGATGCATCAAAAGGCGCTGGCACTGTGGCCAATGTGGTGTTGAATCCCAATACGGTTGGAATGTCACCTACCGCGAATTCAATCACCTGAGACTGAAGCTCATCATCGAACACCACCACTGGTGTTGACTCGCCACAACAATCCCATGCAGGCCAAGCATCGTTTAACATGTCGTCAAATATCACTAAATCACGAGCGATACCATCTGATTCCGGCACAGGGATAGGCGCCGCGCCATTTATTAAGGTTCCGCCATTTGCAACAGACTCTGCATAGCCATCCGTTACAGTCGCGCAGCCATGACCATTGCTAGGTGATGTTGAGCACTCATAAACCCGCACATAATCCACTTCGAAACGATTGGCTGCGCTAAATGCGGAAGCATCGACACCGCCTTGATTTACCGCTTCAGGCCAAGCGCCACCTACTGCGAAATTAAGCAATAAGTGAAAGCGTTCATCGAAAGGCGCGTTATTCCACAAGGTTTCGCCGCTTTGCTCGGTGTACCATCCACGATGACTCAAACCATTCGCGGTACCGTTAGCGTCGTAACTGACGGTTGATTTACGCTGTGTTTCATACAACACCCCATCCACATACCAGCGTAACTCACCTTCTTCCCACTCAAGTGCGTAAATATGAAAGTCATCTGCTGGATTAGCGTCTTCTGGTAAGGCATAGCTAAGGCCGGAATTATCGTTATTGGGCCAACTTTGACCATAATGGATTGTGCCGTGCACATTCGATTCCACGGCACCTGTGCCATCATTCAATGGCACACCAAGATTCACTGCTTCAAATATATCGATTTCACCCGAGTGTGGCCAACCGCCGTAGATGTAATCTGTAGGCAGCATCCATATTGCAGGCCACGAGCCTTGTCCACTTGGAGCCTTGGCGCGTATTTCGAAACGACCGTATGTCCAATCACCTTTGTTTTTAGATATTAAACGGGCAGAACTGTAAGGCAAAGGTTGTCCCGTTTCTGGTTTGGCGACAATGGTTAACACACCGTTTTGGACAAATGAGTTATCACTGCTGGCGGTATAACATTGCTTTTCATTGTTGCCGCCACCGTCGCAATTGACCTCGTGAGACCATTTTGCTTGATCGATTGACGTGCCATTAAATTCGTCATTCCAGACTAAGTTCCAGTCTGACGTAACATTGACCACACAACCCGTTGCATCAACGATGCTATTGGCTGGTGTATTAAGACATTGGTCTATATCATCGGCTACACCGTCATTGTCAGCATCATTGCCGTTATCACCACCGTTCCCCTCATCTGAAGAAGCAGGCAAGGTCAGGTCATCAAAGTAGAACGTCCAGTTAGCTGGGTCTGCTTCGGCATTCCCCATTTCGCCCAAATCAAAGATTAAAGTGATAGCCGTCGTGCCGCTGCCGGTAATACCACTAAAATCAAAGCTGAGTTCTTCCCAGCCTAAGCCAGAATGTTGGGCGCTAATCTCACCCACAACGCCACCTTCCAATTTAAGTAATACATTAACCGCTCTTGGCGACCAAACTTTTAGAGTGATCACTGTGTTCTCAGCAATATCTATTGGATTGTTTAATGCTAATGTTGTGCCTCCCCAAGGTTGCCCTGCAAACTTCTGCATTTGTCCAACTTGCGCACTGGTATTAATGCCGGACATATCTGGATTTGCCGCGATAGTCGCCACCCCTCCATCGAAGTCAGTAAAAGCGTAGGTTGCCCCCTCAAAATCATGAACATCAGAGCCGGTAGCACCACCATTGCCGTCGTCACTTCCTGCGTCATTGCTATCAACTAAGCGTATGTTATCGAAATACACTAGGTTGTTTCGCGCCCGAGTATTAAAATCAAAATCAGGGAAAACAATGATCTGGTCAATATCGATGGCTTCAACAAGACCAATGTAGCCGCTAAAATCAAAGGTGAGTTCTTCCCACTCGTTGATTTTAGTATTGGCCACTTTTATCTCGCCTTGTGCCCCACCGTTTGCGATCGCAAACTTGATACCCACATCGCTTAGCACACTTTTGTATACCATGATTTTAACGAAGCTATTGGATGCGTCTAAGGTGAAAGGTGTTATTTGGCCGTGCTGGATCTCCGTACCGACCCATGGCGCACCTTCAACTTGCGCGGTGAGTTTTGCCACTGTGGATGAGTTATTAATGCCAGAAGGATCGGGATTAGACACAAATTCGAGCGGGCTATTATCGCCATTTTCAAATACGTTCCAATTCAATTGGGCACCAAAACCTTGTGCTTCAAAATCGAACGCGGTTAAGTCACTGCTCCCACCTTGGTCCCCACCACCATTATCTGTCGTATCTTTGACTGTGACACTCACATCATCAATATACACAGCACCGGTTTCTGCGCCTAAATCGAAGAACACTCGGCTGTTATCATCCCCAAAATCAGTCGGAGTAAGGGTATAGGTAAATGTTTGCCACTGGGTGCTCAGCGCCGTAGTCTGAGTTACATTACTCCAAGGATCGTGATTAAGCCCCAGCCCTGCTATCACGCTGCGCACGACCGACGCTTTTGCTTTGAACGTAAGCTCGTAGGTTTCGCCGGGCACCAAGGTCAGTACTTGACTGAGGTTGACATCCCATGGGTTACCCGCAGCAGCTACATCGGCCATAAATACATTATTGCCGTTGTCTGTTATAACATTGACTGCGCCAATCCAGCCATCAGTACCATTGGTGAAATCACCATTATTAACTAACTCGCTTACCGGTATAGGATTTTCATTGCCATCATCGCCACCGCCGCTTTCATCATTATCGCTGCCAAAGAATCGAATGTTATCGAAGTACACTATGTTGTCTTGTGCTCGGGTGCTGAAGTCAAAGTCGGGAAAAACAATAATTTGATCGATATCTATCGCTTCAATTAATCCAATATAAGCACTGAAGTCGAATGTGAGTTCTTCCCATTCATTGATTTTCGTATTGGCAACTTTAAGCTCGCCTTGTGCTCCGCCGCTGGCGATTGCGAATTTTAGGCCTACATCACTGATGACGCTTTTGTACACCATGATTTTAACCAGACTGTTACTGGCGTCTAACGTGAATGGTGTAAGTTGACCATGCTGTATCTCAGCGCCAACCCAAGGTGCACCAGCCACTCGCGCGGTAATTTTTGCTACCGTTGATGAGCCATTAATGCCTGAGCTATCAGGATTAGCAACAAGTTCTATCGGCGGGTTATCACTGTTCTCAAACACATTCCAGCTTAACGATGCGCCAAAACCATCTTGCTCGAAGTCAATGGCCGTTAAATCGCTTTCAACTTCTCCACCTGAATTCCCCTCGTCAGCTGACTGCAAAAAAGCGACATTATCGACTCTAAATACCGCGCCTTCTCCTTGTCCCCAATCTGGAAACAGCATAAGGATATCAATACCATTTAAATTCAGACCCGCATTGCTAAGGGATTTTAAAGGGACTGAATAATGTTGCCAAGCAGCCGTTGGGGTAGCAATGCTAATTTCCCCAGCCGTTGCGGCGCCGCCTTGCTCAACCTTAAGATTCCAACCAGCTGCATTATTATTAGGGGGCGTAACGAGCTTCAAATCAAATTCAAGCACACCCGTTTCATACATAGGAGATGCATCAAAAGGGCTAGGATCCGTTGCTTGATTGGTATTAAAGCCCAGCACCGCAGGGGCACCATTTACTTCAAACTCAACCACTTGAGACTGACTTTCATCATCAAAAATCACACGCGGGCTTGTGTCTCCGCAACAATCCCAGGCAGGCCATGTGGGCAGTATTTCATCATCAAAGATGATCAAATCTCGCGCAATACCATCTGACGGTGCGGTAGGAACCGGCGCTGCGCCATTGACTAAGGTGCCGCCGTCGGCAATAGGATCTAAATAGTTGTCTGTTACCGTCGCACAGCCTTCACCTGTACTAGGTGAAATTGAACACTCATAGACCCGCACATAATCCACATCAAAGCTATTTTGCCCGTCAAACGCAGATGAATCGACCCCACCCTGATTGACCGCTTCAGGCCAACTGCCACCTACGGCAAAGTTGAGCAATAAATGAAAACGCTCATCAAAGGGGGCGTTATTCAATAAATTTTCGCCGTCTTGCTCGGTAAACCAACCTCGATGATCAAGGCCATCTGCTTGACCATCGGTGTCGTAGCTAACTTCTGATTTCAATTGCGTTTGGTACAACACACCGTCAACATACCAGCGTATTTCACCTTCTTCCCACTCTACCGCATACACATGGAAATCATTGGCGGGATTAGCAGCATTGGGCAATGCATAGCTTTGCCCTGTGTAGGAATTGTTCGGCCAACTGGCTCCATAATGCAGCGTACCATGTACATTGGACTCAACAGCACCGCTGTCATCGTTCAAAGGCACCCCAAGGTTTACCGCTTCGAAGATATCAATTTCCCCCGAATGCGGCCAACCACCGTACTTGTAGTCGGTAGGCAGCATCCAAATTGCTGGCCATGCACCTTGGCCACTAGGCGCTTTTGCGCGTATCTCAAAGCGGCCGTAAGTCCAGTCACCTTTTTCTTTACTGATTAGGCGAGCTGAGCTGTAGGGTAAAGTTTGATTGGATTCAGCTTTGGCCACTATTTTCAGAATGCCGTTTTCAAGATAGGCATTGTCTGCATTGTCGGTGTAACACTGTTTCTCGTTGTTACCCCCACCGTCACAATTTACTTCATGAGTCCATTTAGTGTCATCAATAACGCTGCCATTAAACTCATCACTCCACACGAGTGTCCAATCAGAGTCATTGGTTACTAGCGAGCAACCTGTCTCATCAACCTCTATGCCCGCGGGCGTTTCAAGACACTGATCGATGTCATCATTAACACCATCATTGTCTTCATCCAGCACTGCATTGCTTTGTATTATTAAATCGAAAGTTAGTCGTGTACGTCGCTCGTACTCAAAACGCACGTTTACCGATATGGTTTCACCCGGGGCGATGTCTCCCAGCAAAAAATCAAAATATGGAACACCTTCGTCTGTCTGTCCGTCGGCATCCTTTACGGTTAAGCTCGCGTTAGCCACCAGCACTCTAAAAGGCCCACGAATAGATTGTGCACTGCTGCTGGTCGCTTTCACCTGCACTATATATGCGCCTTCACCGCGCACATATCGGGCGCTGGATTGAGATACGCTTATGGTATTGTCTAACGGACCCCACTGAGCGGATGCCGAACAAGACGCAAAGAGTAAAAGGGCACCGAGTACCCCGCTCATATCGTTTCTAATTTTCATTGGCTTATCTCAACAGTGGCTTTGCTATTTATTGTCTTACTGGAGAATGCTTGCGATATTTTTTTGCGACTCAGCACGCCGGCACAACCCAGTAATAAAAGCGCCAAACTTGATGATTCAGGCACATCTGTCGCCACTTCTTCAAGGGAAGCAAAACTAATAGATAGAGAGGATTGGTTATCATCAATAGCAAAACCGTCAAACATATAAAACGATAGTGACCAATCTTGGTTGACGTAACTACTAAGCGAAGACGCCTGTATAAATAGGGATTCAGTAAAACTCTGCATAGATAGAATTGGCATAGAGAATAACTCTACAAAGTCAAAATCTTGATTGAAAAGGCTGATAGAGAACTCATCGTCTAGCGTCGGGTCGATCAGTGTGGTGTCGACAATAAAGTTGACATTTAAGGAGTAATCGACGCCGCTACTTAACGATAATCCTTGGGATAGCTCAGCTTCAAAATCAACGGTATCGTTGACGCTCAAAGTCGCAGCACAATTATTTGGCATGCCCGTTACAGCAACATTTCCGAATTGATCCCAATCATTGGCACTGCAGGTACTGGCAAAGTCGCCCCCTGTCAGTAGATTAGCCATGACATGGTTAGAGGACAGTAAAAGACTGGTGGCGAGTGCGATGTGTTTAACAGTTGTGTTCATGTGTTTCTCCTAGACTCATTTTTGCGGTCAGCCCTGAAAAAGGGCATTTATAATCTCGACTACTTTTCAAGTTAGGCTGGTTGAATCCGGCGTCCTGCAGATTTCAGAATTTTGGTAACACACAACTAAGCCCAAATATCGTTTCGCTAATCTTTCTGTCCCCTTAACCCATCGAGCATTAAATACTCGTGCTACGCGTCATTGGGAATGTCCCAACTTAAATGAAAGCGCTTACATTTGTATTTAATAGGGTAGCTCCGTGCGCATAAGGTGATAAACGACAGAAATATAATTAACAATAAGGAAACAATGTTTTTACAATAGCAAAATGAAACGCTATATGAAAGCGCTTTCATTAATCTTTGTTTAAGCTAATATTTATATAGTTGGTTAACGCACAAACGATATATACAGGTTACTTGCACTGAAGAGGCAGCACTTAGGGGTGGAAAGCTAATGTATCAAAGTGGATAAAATAACATCAACCACACTGTGCCCATCTTTATCGTGACGGGCACTTTGCAAGCCAAAACCAAACGCGGTTATTTACGTTTTCCTGAGACTCTAGCCCACTCACCATCGATTTCAATGGGCTCCATGTGGAAATCTTGACTGTATAAATCATTTATACCTTGCGCTTGATCGACCAAAATACCCGATAACACTAGCTTGCCACCGGATACACAATAGGCGGTAATCACTTCACGCAGATCTCTAAGCGGCCCTGCAAGAATATTGGCCAATACCACATCTGCTTTTAGCTCAGGCTGGTGTTGGGGTAAATACAGCTCTATTTTTTCGCCAATATGATTGCGGTCGGCATTTGTTTGACTGGATAATAAAGCTTGCGGATCTATATCAATACCCACCACTCGCTCAGCACCTAATTTAATTGCTGCAATACCTAATATGCCTGAGCCACAGCCAAAATCGACGACTAACTTATTGGTTAACTCTAGCGCATCTAACCAGCGTAAACATAAAGCAGTGGTTGGGTGTGTTCCCGTCCCAAATGCTAAGCCAGGGTCGAGCATAACGTTAACCGCAGAAGGGTCAGGTACATCGCGCCAGCTAGGGCAAATCCATAGTCGCTCGCCAAATCGCATAGGATGAAAATTATCCATCCATTCCCGCTCCCAGTCTTTGTCTTCTAGTTGATCAAGTTTATGGGGAAAATCTGCACCTAAAACCTTAGATTTACTTAACCTAGCGACAACACCATCCATGTCGTGGTCTGCTTCATATAAACCGACAACTTGGGTTTCAGGCCATAACATCACCTCTCCCGGTTTCGGTTCGTACATGGGTGTGTCTTTCGCGTCGACAAAGGTGACAGCTTGGGCGCCATTGGCACTTAGCATGTCGCCCACTTGTTCAGCGTCTTTGGCTTGTGTATCTATGATGAGTTGGATCCAAGGCATAGCAGGTCTTATCAAATGGCAAAGAAACCAGTATAACATTAGTTATTTAACGGATTCTGCGTAAACTAATCCCCGCCCTTGGTTAGATGAACTTTTATCCCAATAAATACGTTCTTATGCGTATCCCTTTTGTCTTATTCGGAGTTACTTTGCCCTCATCCCGCGACCTTATTCGCCCGCCGGTTCATAAGGTACTGACTAAACTTACCTTACCGATGATCCTTGGCATCATTGCAGTATTATCAGTTTCATTAATCGATACCTATTTTGTTAGCCAGCTTGGTACAGAGCATCTTGCCGCCTTGTCGTTTAGCTTCCCTGTGACTATGAGCATATCGAGTTTGGCTATTGGTTTAGGGGTCGGTGCCGCCTCTGCAGTTTCACGTGCAGTGGGAGCAAACAACAAAGAACAAGCAAAACGCTTATCCACTGACAGTCTGTTACTCGGTATAGCAGTGGTGATGGTGGTTGCTGTGGTGGGTTATCTGTATGTCGAACCGCTATTAAGTCTACTTGGCGCATCAAACGAAGTATTAGCACTCGGCGCGCGCTATATGCGTATTTGGTTTATTTCGGTGCCATTTTTAGTGGTTCCCATGATTGCCAATGCTTTAATACGCTCTGTAGGGGACGCATTTTGGCCAAGCTTAGTCATGATTGGCTCGGCACTGATCAATATTATTTCAACACCTATATTGATATTCGGCTGGGGAGTGATACCTGCTTTTAATATAGAAGGCGCAGCGCTAGGCACCTTATTCGCACAAGTACTCACGCTGTTTGCCTCTTTGGCTATACTGATCATCCGTGAGAGACTGCTGAGCTTTCACCTTCCCAGTCAAGGTGACCTCATTGCATCGTGGCGCACATTATTATCCATCGCGGTACCCGCAGCTGCCGGCAATATGGTCAATCCCTTGTGTATCGCCATTGTCACGGCAATCATTGCCTGGTTTGGTGAAAAATCCGTCGCCGCTTTTGGGTTAGCCACCCGTATCGAATTTTTTGCTGTTATTCCTATGCTCGCTCTGTCTTCGGCTATTGGCCCATTGGCAGGTCAAAACTGGGGAGCGAATCAAGTACAGCGTGTCATTGAGGGACTGAAAATAAGCTATTGGGTGTGTATAGTGTGGGCCGCGGTATTAAGTGTATTGCTATGGTTTGCCGCCCCTTCCATTATTACGGCTTTCTCATCTGACTCTGAAGTGACCAATGAAGCACTGTTGTATTTACGCATCATTCCAATCAGCGTGTGGGGTTACGGAATTGTCATAGTCGCAGCGGCTGCATTTAATTCCATAGGTAAGGCGAAAGTGGGCTTAGGCTATTACATTGTCCGTTCGGCAATATTTTACGTTCCGTTGTCATGGTTAGGTGCGATATACACTCAGATAGATTACGTATTCATAGGCATCGCGCTGGCTAACGTATTATCAGGGCTCGCCATAGGGTTTTATTCAATATGGTGGTTGAAGCGTTTACACAGATTGAATTTACTGGCGTGAAATAAAAAAGAGCGCCGAAGCGCTCTTTTGACATCATCAATATTAAAAAAACTTAGTGACCGCCAAGGCCGAGCTTCTTTTCAAGATAATGGATATTTGCACCACCAGCGGCAAAGGCTTCATCTGCCATAATACGCTGCTGAAGTGGGATGTTCGTTTTAATGCCTTCAATTACCAGCTCACCCAATGCATGGCGCATTCTGGCAATCGCGACTTCACGAGTTTCGCCGTAGGTGATCAATTTACCGATCATAGAATCATAGTTAGGCGGAACGGAATAACCCGCATAGATATGTGAATCCCAACGTACGCCTAAGCCACCGGGCGAGTGGAACATAGTAATTTTGCCTGGACTAGGAATGAAGGTATCAGGGTCTTCCGCGTTAATACGACACTCAATCGCATGGCCGCGTACTTCAACTTGATCTTGCGTAATCGATAACTTTTGACCGTCAGCAATACGCAATTGTTCTTTAATCAAATCGATACCGGTAATCATTTCTGATACTGGATGCTCAACCTGAATACGGGTATTCATTTCAATGAAGTAGAATTCACCATTTTCAAACAAGAATTCAAATGTACCCGCGCCACGATAACCTATATCAACACACGCTTGGCAACAACGCGCACCAATTTTGGCCCGCATTTCTGGCGTAATACCTGGCGCAGGCGCTTCTTCAACCACTTTCTGGTGACGACGCTGCATAGAACAGTCGCGCTCACCTAAGTGGATCGCGTTGCCCTGACCGTCAGCCAAAATTTGAATTTCAACGTGTCGAGGGTTTTCAAGGAATTTCTCCATGTAAACCACATCATTATTAAACGCAGCACCCGCTTCACCTTTGGTTGCCGCAATAGAAGAAATCAATTCTTCTTCACTGCGTACAACACGCATACCACGACCACCACCACCGCCTGCTGCTTTAACGATAATCGGATAACCGATGCGTAAAGCGATTTCTTTGTTACGCGTTTCATTGTCGCCTAAAGGCCCATCAGAACCTGGAACACATGGCACACCAGCGGCTTTCATTGATTTAATCGCCGACACTTTGTCGCCCATTAAATTAATGGTTTCAGCTTTTGGTCCAATAAAGATAAAACCGCTACGTTCTACCGCTTCAGCAAAATCTGCATTTTCGGCCAGAAAGCCGTAACCAGGATGAATAGCAACAGAATTGGTAATTTCTGCGGCAGCAATAATACGCGGAATGTTCAAGTAACTTTCGGTTGCAGATGGCTTACCAATACAAATGGTTTCATCTGCCAAAAGCACGTGTTTTAAACTTTCATCTGCAGTGGAGTGCACAGCAACTGTCTTGATGCCTAGCTCTTTACAGGCACGCAAGATGCGAAGCGCAATTTCACCGCGATTGGCAATCAGTACTTTATCAAGCATTATCAGTAACCTACTTATTCAATGATGAATAGGGGTTGATCAAATTCAACCGGATCTTGGTTGTCGACTAAAATTTCTTTAATCACACCCGCTTTATCTGACTCAATCTGGTTCATCATTTTCATTGCTTCAATAATACAAAGGGTGTCGCCGACTTTGACACTTTGTCCTACTTCAGCAAATGCTTTTGAGCCCGGAGAAGATGAACGGTAGAAAGTACCCACCATAGGCGATTTCACACGATGGCCACTGGTTTCCGCAACAGCAGCCGGAGCCGCATCAACCACAGGAGCAGCCAATGGAGCAGCGTGCTGAATAGGCGCAGAATATTGTACTTGAGCTGCCGGTTGGCCGCTGCGATGAATGCGTACAGATTCTTCACCTTCAGTAATTTCAAGTTCTGAAATGCCTGATTCTTCTACTAACTCGATGAGTTTCTTAATTTTACGTATATCCATGATGTTATCTCTTTTTGATTTGTATACATAAGTGACCGGCAGCAAACCGACCACGGCAACTAATTAGTTTTTTTACTTAAGTGTTGTTGTGCAGCGCTCAAAGCAAATCCATAGCCTTGCTCGCCCATGCCGCAAATAACACCTAGCGCCACATCAGACAAATAAGAATGGTGCCGAAAAGGCTCACGGGCATGAACGTTGGATAAGTGCACTTCAATAAAGGGAATTGACACGCTTAACAATGCATCGCGTAGCGCAATGCTTGTATGCGTAAAGGCCCCTGGATTAATAATAATGAAGTCAACTTTTTGATAGGCATTGTGAATGGCATCAATCAACGCGTGCTCTGCATTAGACTGAACATGGCTCATGGCAATGTTCAGCTCATCCGCGCGCACCTGTAACGTGTCAACAATGTCTTGTAGGCTGCGAGAGCCGTAAACCTCAGGTTCACGTTTTCCCAACATATTAAGGTTGGGTCCATTAATTAATAAAACTTTCAAGAATAAGCCGCTATCTTCGTTAATATGATAATTATCTTTCATTATTAGCAAATAAGTATCTGATTAGCGACTAATTTCGCTTAAATTCTCTACTCATTCCACTCAATTGAAGCCATTATAGAGCTAACTTACAAATTAGCAGCAAAATACTGGTCTTATCAGCGAAGATTGCCCCCAAGTTTGCGTATTTAATCTTACTGCTAGGTATATTTTTAGCCATATTGACGTCAAGGGAAGATCAGGGTCAAATGTCACCATGAACTACATTGCACATCTTCATTTGGCAAAACATACCCACACCAGCTTAGTGGGCAATTTTCTAGGTGATTTTATTAAAGGCAGTGCCCTGAGTGATTTATCCGTTGATCTTCAACATGGCGTGCGTCTGCATCGTCAGATTGATGTATATACTGACTCACACCCTGTGGTACTGGCATTAAAAAGTCATTTCCCTAAATCAATTCGCCGCTACGCAGGCATAGTGCTGGATGTGTACTTTGATCATCTGTTAATGCTGCATTGGCAAACATTTTCAAAACCTGCGCTGAGTACACAAGAAGTCTTCACTGAGTTTTATCTAGATTTAGCGCAACTCGATATGACAATCAATCCACACTTTACCCGCGTGAAAGAAGGGCTTTTGGCCCATCAGTGGTTAGCTGACTATCAACAGCCCAGTGCGTGTTTACGGGCGCTGCATAGCATTGAGCGGCGCTTCTCAAGAAAGATAGAATTTGCTGAGCAAGCCATGATTCATGTCGCAGAAAACAGGCCTCAATTAAGACAGTCTTTTTTACACTTTTACCCGGATTTACTTAGGCACAGCGAACAGTTTGTCAGTAAACTTAGTCGATAGACTCATTTCACGTTCGAGGTACATTGTGTCAGTTAAAGAAATCAATCACCCCCTAGTTCAACACAAATTAGGTTTAATGCGCGAAGCCGGTATCAGTAGCAAAAATTTCAGAGAGCTCGCCAGCGAAGTTGGCAACTTACTGACCTACGAAGCGACCCGAGAGCTAGAAACCGAAACGGTTGAAATCAATGGTTGGAATGATGAGCCCATCAAAGTAAAAAAAATCAAAGGCAAAAAAATCACCATAGTTCCCATTTTACGTGCTGGGCTAGGTATGCTTGACGGTGTAATGCAGCTCATTCCGAATGCCAAGGTCAGTGTGGTAGGTTTATATCGCGATGAAGAAACCCTGCAACCCGTGGCTTACTTTGACAAGGTCGTAAAAGATGTAGAAGATCGTACAGCCTTGATTGTTGATCCTATGCTTGCCACTGGTGGCACGCTCATCGCAACCATAGATCTGCTCAAGCAAAAAGGTTGTCAGCATATCATGGGGTTATTTTTGGTGGCTGCGCCAGAGGGGATTGAAGCCGTGCTGAGTAAACATCCAGATGTAGATATATACACAGCCGCTGTGGATGACAAGCTGAATGAACATGGCTATATACTGCCTGGCTTAGGTGATGCTGGTGATAAAATATTCGGGACTCGCTAGGCTGCTGAGCTTAGTTAGGTTATCAGTATTGGCAGGTAATCGTTCTCCAGACGCTACCTGCCCCATAACGGCTGTGTATAAACCCTACAGCGTATCGGCCATCCATTGCACCGTATGTTTAATCACTCGCCCGTCATAGTGCATCGCCGGATTCAAAGTAATGGTTGTAGAGCCACCTAAACTCAAGCCCACCACACCGAGCGGCACCTCAGGGTATTGTTGGCGCAAAAATACTAGATCAACCTTTGCATCAGCGAGGCGAGAAGGTAATCGTCGATCGATAGCCACTATTTTTATCACTTTCGTACGCGCTATTTTTTACAAAATGTCTTTCGCATGGTCAGCAAATGCTGACGCTTGCATAAAGCCCGTGACGCGAGAACCGGTGATTTCTTCGCCTTGTGTGTTAAAAAATAAAATGGTCGGTAAGCCCAAAATGGCAAAGTGATCTTGAAAGGCAATATTTGTCGCTGTGTTATCGGTCAAGTCGATTTGCATCCACACTGTATTACCCAGCGCGTTGACCACATCTGAGTCAGGGAAAGTATACTTCTCAAATTCTTTACACGCCACACACCAATCGGCATACAAATCAACCATGACGGTTTTACCTTGCGCATTTGCCGCAGCTAGTTTTTGTTCGAAGTCGGTTAAGTCTTTTACAATCACGAAAGTGGGATGGTTATCTTGAACTTGATTATGGACGCTGGAAGTTTGCGGGAATAATACCTGATAGCCATACATGGCGGAGGCGAATAGTCCGATAAAGATCACAAAACTACGTGCGCCCTTGGCAAAGTTCAATTGGCTGTTTTGGTTCATCACAAAGAAATAACTAAACGTGACCAAACCTAATAATGACCAAGCGATATCAGTGAACACATGACTGACCAAACGCTCTACAAACATCAGCGCCACGGCGAGCATCATGAAACCAAAAGTGACTTTCACTATGTTCATCCAAGCGCCTGCCTTTGGCAGTAGCTTTCCGCCGGTAATACCAAACAAAATCAGCGGTATGCCCATACCTAAACTCAAGGCATATAAGGCACTGAAACCTAGCAATAAGTCACCGCTTTGGGCGATGTACAGTAAAATACCGGTTAATGGTGCGGTCGTGCAAGGTGAGGCCACTAAACCAGATATAGCGCCCATAAGCAGCACACCGAAATAGCTGCCGCTTTTCTGTTTGTTGCTCATACGGTTAAGCTTTTCTTGCCAACGCGACGGCAATTGCAACTCATAGGCACCAAACATCACCAATGCTAATAATACAAAGACAACAATCAGCACACCTAAAATAACAGGATGCTGTAACGCCGCCTGAAACTTCACCCCTGCGGATGCTACCACTAAGCCAAGTAATGAGTAAGTCAGTGCCATACCTTGCACATAGACAAAGGACAGCACAAACGCCCGTGACGTACTTATACCCTTGCCTTGGCCAATGACAATACCGGATAATATGGGATACATGGGGAATACACAGGGCGTAAATGCCAACCCCACGCCCAGCGCTAAGAAAATCAATAGCACCCAGCCAAGACTTTGCTCACCAGTGAGTAAATCAACTAATTCAAATTGTTGTGAAACCGATGCGTTTTTTTCATCTTGGGTAGCGCCCGTTTCACCTATTGTATTATCCCCCCCTTGCACCGCATTGAGGTACACCACTTGGGTTGTTGGCGGGTAACATAAGCCTGCGTCTGCACAACCTTGATAGCGGATCTTAACCACTGAATCATCTTGGGACTGTAGGATGGGATAAGTAATTGAGACTTGACGATGGTAAACCTCTTGGGGCTCATCGAAGAATTCATCTTCTTTCATTACCCCTTCAGGGAACGTCGGCTCACCTAAGGTGGCATTTTTTGACACTGCTTTGAATTGCTGTTGATAAAGATAGTAGCCATCTGCTACGTCCCAGGTCACGACGAGTTCATCGTTGTTTTGCACGTAATCAAACACGAATGCCTGATCGACTTTTAAAAATTCAGGCTCATCACTAAACAATGAATCAAAAGCAGTGTTTTGGGCCACACTTAGCAAAGACCATAGGGACATAAGTGTAAGAATAAAAAACGATTGTATTAACTTCATTTGAGACTACTTATTTATCAGTACCACATTTGGAATATAGAATAAGACGATACGCTTAAGAACACATTAATTCTAAGGAGCGCCAATATAGACCTTATCACTAATACTTGTCTTTCAAAAAGACCACAAACAAGCATACCATTAAGCACTCGAGCAAAGATCAGTTGCCATACTTTGTAACACTGTTACCCTTGGTTATCTGCTTAAAGACGCCATTATATTTATTCACCTAGTTATTAAAGAGATCGTTTTGGGTAAATTATTTTTATTATTTGTACTACTGCCTATTGTTGAAATATCGCTACTTATCAGTGTGGGCGAACAGATAGGTGGATGGAATACGGTGGCCATTGTGATTGCAACTGCATTAGTAGGCTCATACATAGTCCGCCAACAAGGTTTAGCCACCCTTATCCACGCCCAGCAGAAAATGCAGCAAGGCACCATTCCAGGTCAAGAAGTGGCTGAAGGATTATTGTTAGTTATTGCTGGTGTCATGTTAGTTACACCGGGATTTGTCACCGATGCATTGGGATTTTTGTTCTGCTTACCAATGACCCGTCCACTGATTGCCAAAGGCTTATTAGCTAAATTGTCAGTGCAGGTTGTTAATCAGGCACAAGGGGGATTTAATGGTCAGTCAGCTCAAGGGTTTGGCAGAAGTCATTCTAGTAATGATGACATTATCGAAGGTGAGTATGAACGTAAAGACCAGCCTAAAGCAGATTCAGAGCGTTTAAACAAACCGGATTAGCAGTTGAGTCAACAGACACAAAAAAAGCGGCTCAAGCCGCTTTTTTAATATCTATTGTTTGATACTGATCTTATACGTCAACAGAACCACAGAAACGATAACCTTCACCGTGGATGGTCACAATCAATTCGTCAGCATTCACTTCTGACTCGAAATGCTTGCGTATACGACGAATAGTTACATCGACAGTACGGTCATTGGGGCGCAATTCACGGCCCGTCATTTCCATAATCAATTGCTCACGCGTTAGAATTTTACCTGGATTGCTCAAGAATAAATGCAACGCTCTAAATTCGCTGCGTGGCAATCTGAATTCTTTCTTACTGGGCGAAATCAAGCTGCGGCTATCGCTGTCTAACGTCCAGCCGTTAAAACTAACACGACTTGGTAAATCATCATCCTCAGCATTATTTAGGGTTCGCGTAAGCAAGTTTCTTGCTCTGATCGTCAACTCGCGAGGATTAAATGGTTTAGTAAGGTAATCATCAGCACCGATTTCAAGACCTAATATGCGGTCTACATCATTATCACGACCCGTCAAAAAGATCAGACCAATGTTTTTACGGTCACGCACTTCACGGGCTAAAATCAAACCATTTTTACCTGGTAAGTTAATGTCCATAATGACAAGGTTTATTGCGTGATTTTCAAAAAACTCATGCATTTCACTGCCATTTTCGGCTTCAAATACATTATATCCTTCTGCTTCAAACAGGCTTTTGAGGGTTGTTCTAGTAACAACTTCATCTTCTACAATCAAAATATTGGGCGTCAGCATCGTATTCACACCATGTTAAAAAATATGGATAAAAGTTTATCAGAAAATATCTAAAAATCAGGGTTTTATCTAGATTAAATTTTAACTAGCGCAAACAACCCAGCTAACTTGGTATTCGTATCTGAAGATAGGTTACCTATTTACTACATATTGAAGATATTTTCCACTACGCAAAGTATGTGGGGGTTGAAATGAAAAATGCAAATACAAAACGCATGTTTAATTCAAATGGGGAGTTGCTTGGGTCGCTTTTTTAACGGGGAATAAAATGGTGAACTCGACCCCCTGGCCCTCTTCACTGGTAAGCGAAATAGAACCATTCAAGGCTTGGGTAACCAAATTATAAACCAAGTGCATACCCAAACCACTGCCACCTTGGCCTCGCTTGGTGGTAACAAACGGATCGAAAATGCGTTTACGCAAGTATTCCGGTATACCAGAACCGTCGTCAGAAAATACCACACTGATTTTTTTATCTGCGATTAGGCTTATCTTGATATTGATCTCACCTTGTTCTTTGCGTTCAAAGCCATGAATGATGGAGTTCATGATCAAGTTAATGACAATTTGGTTGATTGGCCCGGCTTTAGATTCTATGTACAAATTTTCGGGACACTGCACATTGATCACGTGCTTCATGCTTTTCAATTTAGGTCGCATGGATAACAAAATTTCATCCATTAATTTTGAAAAAGAGAAAACTCGATCCAGCTCAGATGATTGATCTACCGCCACCTGCTTGAAGCTTGATATCAGCTCAGCAGCACGATTTAAGTTACGATAGATGATATTGAGGTTTTCTTGCCCTTCAGAAATAAATTTAGACAACGAACTGGCTTTCAACGTTTTGTTTTCAAAATCCTTTTCCATATTAGCTAAACGGTCGAGCATCATGGTCGACGCTGTCACACCCAAACCGATGGGCGTATTGACCTCATGTGCAACCCCTGCCACCATATCACCAAGGGAAGCCATTTTTTCGTTTTGTACCATTTGACGTTGAAATTGATGAAGTTTTTCTAAAGTCTGGATCAGTTCACTATTGGCTTCTTTTAAGGCAAGTGTGCGTTGAGTGACTTTTTCTTCAAGGCTACTGTTGAGCCGTCTATGTTCTTCTTCCGCTTCATTCTGGCGCTGCATGTGCTCTTGTGTGCGCTGCATCATGGCGTTAAATGCTTCACTTAGAATATCCAACTCTTTGATGCCGCTGGGTTTAGCGCGTCCAGAATAATCTTTATGCCGAGAAATTCGTTGTACTAAATGGGCCAAATTACGGATCGGCCCAGTAATAGCATTTTGCAATTTAAGCGTTAACAAGAAACACAGCAGTAAAGATAGCAGTAACACGCCAACCGCAATACCAATAGAGCGAGATATCAAGCGCTCAAGGCCATCGGCAGACGCCCGAACGTAGGCATACCCTAACAGCTGTCCGTTATCTTGCTTAATCTCGCGAATAACTTCGACGGTACTGCCGTCGATAACGGGCTCTGATAACGATTCGACGCGGTCAAATTTTGCGTTAACCGGGGCAACGCCCTCTTTGTTATAACTGGAAAAAAACTCTAATTCACCATTTTCCACAAAGCGGTAAACATGCACGTTTTCAAGAATATCGGAGGCGCTGAGGGAGCTTAAATTACGCTCTTCATTGAAATTTAGCTCATCTTCTATGGTTGACACCGCATTGCGGCTTATGAGCTCAGAGAATATATTGACATTATTGATCAGTTGATTGCGATAGCTGCTGATTTGCCCATATAAATTAATGCATGTCGCCATAAGCAGTGCTAATGACGTAATCGCCATTACAACCCAAATAATCAGGCTTTTAATCGACAAAAAATTACTTTTAGCATGCATGTTTAGAAAATCACTAACCTTGTGGAAGTCTAATCTCCATATTGGGCTAAACTGCATAAAAATGAAACTGTTAATCTCAATCAAGGCGGACATTATTGCCCTTTACACTGTGCCTAACACGGGTTATTTACGTATTAATAGCAGCAAATCCTGCTCAGACATGTCCCATTGTTGTGCAAATCGCGTCAGTGACACTTGCAGCTCTGGTGTTTGTAATTGAGCCGCCCGTGCTTCACGTATGCCAAGTACATCAGCCAAACAAAGACAGGCCATACCGCCAGCCTTAATCTGTAGTTTTGGGATGTCTACAGATGATTTTTTATAAATGATCTGCGGGCACGGCTCACTTCGCGCCATTGATTGTAAACACTGCTCAGGGAGTGCCTGAGCAGATGCAGCACACAATAAACCCACGGCGTACGTTAAGGTCACTTTCATTAAAGCCCCCCCCATTAAGTCCACTGAGCTTAGCCACCAAGCGCCCCATGGTAGAGAGCCAAATATTGCTCTGCGGCATGCTGCCAAGTAAATCGGCTTTGCATTGCCCGGTTTTGCGTGATTATAAATTGCTCGGGATATTCATGAAAAAACAGCAATGCACGTTGAATACATGCGAGCAACGCTTCACTGTCTGGGTGTTCAAAAACGAAGCCGGTGGCTTGCTGAGGATCATCGGCTAAATCTATGACCGTGTCTTTCAATCCGCCAACACCACGTACGATAGGCAGGGTCCCAAACGCTAGACTATACATTTGATTTAAACCACATGGCTCAAATAAAGACGGCATTAAAAAGAAATCACTTCCCGCCTCAAGCATATGCGCTTTTTGCACGCTAAAAGCTTCAATAAAGGCAAATTTATCTGGGTGTCGTTCGGCTACACCACGCAGTGTGTGACTTATTTGTGGATCGCCTGTGCCAATAATCACTAACTGCACATTGTGCTGCATTAGCTGTTCCAGCATAGGCAAAATATAACCGAAGCCTTTTTGCTCCGTTAAACGGCAAACCATACCCACGAGCGGAATGCTCAAATCTTCAGGTAACTGTGCTTCTTTTTGCAAATCGACTTTGCACTTTGCCTTACCGCTCATATCGTCAGCGGTATACGTCTGAATAATATGTGGGTCGTTGATCGGATCCCACTGGGTATAATCGCAACCGTTAAGAATGCCACTCAGATCACTGCGGCGCTGTTGAAACTCATGATATAAGTGATGTGAGCCTAACGGTGACAGCAGCTCTTGTGCGTAGTTAGGACTAACGGCATTAATTTTATGGGCGTAACGAATACCCATACGCACAAAATTCAGTGCATCACCGTCCAGCTGGGAATGTAGCAAATAATGCGGCTGTAAAAATGGAATATCAGAGAAGCGGTGTGTCCCTTGATACGCGCCATTATGGATAGTAAAAACACTGCGACTACGATCAAAGAAGCCTGTGTCATCAATGCTCATAAAATAGGGCGTTAATGCAGTGTGCCAGTCGTTGCAATGTACTATGTCTGGCTGGAAATCTAGCGCTTTAGCGATTTGCAGTGCACCTTGGGCAAAAAAAGCAAAACGCTCTGCATTGTCTGGGTAGGCATGATAGCTATCTGAATATAAACCGTCTCGGTCAAAATACGCAGGGTAGTCCAACGCGTAAACTGGCACATTGCCAACTTGTAAGCGCTTAATGGTGAAATCGTAGGGTTTACGGCTAGCGAATAAGGTTTGCGGCTCTGCGCAATCTTCCCCTGGGTGTTGCTCGGCAAGCAACTTGTAATAAGGCATAACGATACACACTTCATGCCCCATATCAGTTAAGGCGATAGGCAGTGCTTTCGCTACATCCGCTAACCCACCCGTTTTAACTAAATCTTCAACCTCAGATACAACGAATAATACTTTCATCAACACTATACCCCATTGGTTTTTCGATTCACTGCCCTATCGGAAAATCATAGCGATACTGATTAACGTGGACTTCAAGACAAATTTTTCACTTTACTTGGCCGTTAATATAACTGCATTCAACGACGACAACAATAAACACTAAATTTGCTTGTTTCTGCTAATGCATGTACCGACTTGAACTGCTTTCCTAGCTCATCGGCGTAGCGCAAAAACTTATTGGCGACCAAAATCAGGCTGCCAGTGTCTTGTAAGTTGCCTTTTAACTGCTGCATGAAGCTCTCGGTCACGGAGTAATCCGTCTTAATCCCCGTGTGAAACGGCGGATTCGTGAATACTTGCGCAAACTTACCAGATAAAGAACGTAAACCGTTTGATGGTATAACCTGCACACTCAATTCGTTTAGCTTGGCACTTTGCTGTGAACAATAGATTGCCAGCGCACTCACATCACTCATGACCACCTGACACTTAGGATTTTTAAGCCCGACAAAGCAACCAATAATGCCCGCGCCACAAGCGAAATCTAGCACTCTCCCTGACACGACCCGTTCAATGCTCGCAAGTAATAACTCGGTGCCTGGATCCAATTCGCCATGACTAAATACACCGGGTAATGAACACACTTTAAATCCGATATCTGCGACCTGATGCTCGGAAACACTCGTCCACTTGGTTATATCGAATGCCCCTATAGGCTTAGCAATTATTGCAGCGAACATGGCGCAGTGACGAGCAGTATCAATTTTATTGACGCTATCTGAGTAGGCCGTTAAAAGCTTAGCCACACTCTTGATACCGCCCTTATTTTCGCCAACGACCAATAAAGTTGCACCTGGTTTCAAGCAAGCAGCGATGTTGGCCAGTAACATTTGTCCATGTGCCTTAGCTTTGGGCAAATACAATACTGCGCCGTCAAATTTCATTTCACTTTCATACGCGGCGGCAAACTGGTGTTGCCCCTCACGCCCGTGCCCTTTGGCCAGTGCGGTACTCTGCTCATATATATCAAAAAACTGATGAAAACCATGTACATCAGGATTATCTAACTCTGAGAATACGTATCCATCAGTCGGGTTGACGATCAACCACTTACCTTGAGCAAGTAGCTCAGCGCTGCGCAATAATACTTGACTTGCTGGTGTTAACATTAGGCGTCTCTCTCAAACATAAGATCCCAAACACCATGGCCTAATCGATGGCCACGCTGTTCAAATTTAGTCAGTGGCCGTTGCTCTGGGCGCGGTACATATCCATTACTGGATGACAGGTTTTTGTAACCCGGCGCAACAGACATTATTTCTAGCATATGTTCTGCGTAGTTCTCCCAGTCGGTCGCCATGTGAAAAACACCGCCAATGGCTAATTTCCCACGTAATTTCTCAACAAACTCAGGTTGCACTATGCGTCGTTTATGGTGGCGCTTTTTATGCCATGGATCAGGGAAAAACAATTGCATACGACTCAGGCTGCCATCAGCAATGCAATCAGCTAAGACTTCAACGGCATCATGTTCATAAACACGCAGATTAGTAACGCCTTGTTCTTGTGCATCAGCCAAACACGCACCAATGCCTGGGCGGTGAACTTCTATGCCAATAAAGTCTTTGTCCGGTTCATTTTTAGCCATAGTAACTAAGGATTTTCCCATGCCAAAGCCAATCTCTAACACCACAGGGGCGCTGCGCTCAAACACCTCGTTCATATTAAGTAAACCAGACTTATGCTCTAAGCCCATGGTTTCCCAGTTGCTTTCGATGGCTTTTTCTTGGCCTTTTGTTAAACGACCTTCACGCTTAACAAAACTCTGGATCTTACGGATATAAACGCCAGATTCGGCGGCTTCTTCTTGGGTTTTAAATTGGCTCATGACTTTTCTCGTATCTAGCTGTGCTTAGCAGCCGCGCATTATGCAGTCCAGTGCAGGTATTGCAAGGCTATAAAGGTAAATTAGCTGAAATTTTCAGCAAAATATTGGGCAAGTGCATCTGGCTGCTCAAGGGGTAACATATGCGCAGCATTGGCAAAAATATGCAGTTGACTATTGGTTATTTGCTCACTCAAACCTGATATTTTCTCCGCCGAGGCTATTTGGTCATGTTCACCCACCAGCAAATGCACTTTAAACGGTGCGTCAGCGAGTCGTATCGTTAAATCATCACGCTCACTCAATGCTTTCATCTGCGCTGCTAACACATTAGGCCCTAAGTCGCTTTCCATGGCTTTAATGGTCTGCAGCACTTGAGTGTTATTGAGTGAGAAAACAAATTGCCGTAAACGACTATCACTCATCCCTTGATATTTTTTGCTTTGGATTGCTTGAATGATCGACAGACGTGCTTGCCGCTCATGCGCGGCGAATTGCCCTGGGTAACTACCAATAAGAGTTAACGAGGCAATTTTGTTGGGCTGTTCAAGTGCGTTGAGTGCTGCAACATACCCCCCCATTGAAAACCCAACTAAATGCACTGATTCGTCAAAATAATCTAACCTATCACGGCTCAACGCTAACATTTGTTCTTGGGTTTCCGCCCACTGCAAGGGAACAAATGCCCGTTTAGGAATATTCATGGCTTGCCAACAAGGCATAAAAACGCGCTCGTCGCACAAAGTGCCAGGGTAAAAAATAACAGGTTGATCTAGAGGAACGGGTGATGTTGGCGCTGGATTAGTCGTTGTCATTTCAGGTGAACCATTTATCGATAATTAAGGTATGATCACGCTATTATTTTCTAAGCGCATAAGCAGTATACCAACCCGTGCATTCTCAGTCTCAGTTAACATCATCTTTTGCTAACCGGATCCTCGCTTGGTTTGATGCCCATGGTCGCAAAGACTTACCATGGCAGCAAGATAAAACCCCCTACTCTGTATGGGTATCCGAAATCATGTTGCAGCAAACCCAAGTCAAAACCGTGATCCCGTACTATCAAAAGTTTATGCAGCGCTTTGTGGATATATTGAGTTTAGCTAACGCCCCCCAAGATGAGGTGCTTCATCACTGGACCGGATTAGGGTATTACGCACGGGCCAGGAATTTACAGAAAGCCGCACAAATGATCCGTGATGATTTCAACGGCACGTTTCCAGCAGCCATTGATGACGTTATTTCCCTGCCTGGAATTGGGCGCTCTACCGCTGGTGCGGTTTTATCTTTGGCCTGTGGTCAACACCACAGTATTTTAGACGGTAACGTAAAACGTGTTTTGGCCCGTTACTTCGCAGTGGACGGTTGGCCAGGTAAGAAAAATATTGAGCAGGTTTTATGGCAATATGCTGATTCTCTGACCCCAGAACTGCGCACAGGTGATTACACCCAAGCCATGATGGATATGGGAGCGACGATTTGTACCCGCAGTAAGCCAAAGTGCGACAGCTGCCCTTTACAAACAGACTGTTTAGCCTTTGCCCAAGGAAGACAAAGTGAATTACCCTCGAAAAAGCCCAAAAACACCATTCCCGTAAGAACCACTGTCATGCTGATCCCAATGTGGCAATCCCAGGTGTTAGTATATCAACGCCCACCTAGTGGCTTATGGGGCGGTTTATGGGGCTTTTTTGAAACCCAAGCATTAGACTTAGTTGGCGAACGCGCACAGCAGCTAATGTTAGGGAATTACTCCACTATCACGTTGGCACCATTTCGCCACACTTTTAGTCATTTTCATTTGGACATTCAGCCCGTGATTTTACAGCTTGAAAAGCCTATCGCTCATCAAGTGAATGAAAATCAACAGATTTGGTATGATCTCATGCAGCCGCCAAATATTGGACTTGCCGCACCCACCAAAAAATTACTTTCGGTGTGTAAAACCCAGCTTTAATACTGAGTACATTCATCAGCTTCAGCTACGCGCAAAAATGGGCTATGGGTCAACGTATATAAAAAGTTGTCCACTAACACCGTTGCGCGTTGGCTAAGATCAAAACTAGTGGGGTTCAGTAACCAATTGCTGATGATACCGGTAAAATAAGCATTTTCCGTTACCGCCGCCAGCTTGATATCAACGTCGGCTGATAACTGACCACACTTAATGGCTTGCTGGTATGTACGCTCCATTCGCGTTAAAAACTCTTGATTGGCGGCACTTTGGCGTTCTTCGATAATTGCCACATCGCCGTTGTACTCAAACTTATGTAACATTACCGAAAATACCCGCTGTAACTGTGTGTCCGATGCTAGCCGGACGAGTAAATCGATTGAAAATATACGCAACTTGCCTAAAGGATCAGGTTCGTTTTCATCGCCGCAAGCGTCGATTAACGACTCTATCGGTAACTTTACCCTGTCGATCATGGCAATAAATAAATCCACTTTGTTTTTAAAGTGCCAGTAAATCGCGCCCCGCGTCATATTTGCGTGGCCAGCCACATCCATTAAGGTTGTGCGGGCGAAACCTTTGTTATAGAAAACCTGTTCCGCACTATCGAGTAAGATGTCTCGCGTAGCTTGCGCGTCTTCTTTGGTTTTACGTACCATGTAAATCCTCATATTTCATACAACAGAAACCGACCTAATACCTAATTGGTAACAAAGTACGTTTGTTTTAAAATAACAGTTGAATTGCACGTAATACTACTCGTAAAATAATAAACATGCACGAATGTATGTTAAACTTCGTGAATATTATTAATCAACTACCGTATGGGTCATCAGATCTATTTCTGGCTATCTGTATCGCAAAAAGGAGTGTTACATGTCGTGTTTGGGGCAATCGTTTAGTTTATTTATCACCTTAGGCGTGACGTTGCTCATGACAGGCTGTGGCGAAGGACAGGCACAAGACCAAGCTGAACGACCTGCACAACAGGTCGATGTGGTTGAAGTCAGTGCACAGGATGTATTGTTCACCAAAACCCTACCAGCCAGAGCCGTGGCTTCTCGCGAAGCTCAGGTGCGTCCTCAGGTATCAGGCGTAATAGTGAAGCGCCATTTCGAAGAGGGCTCCGTGGTTGACGCTGGTGATACCTTGTATCAAATTGATGATGCTATATACCAAGCTAACTACCAATCAGCACTAGCAGATTTAAACCGCACACAAGCCAGCGTTAAAAACGCAGAAGCGCAATTAAAACGCTATAAATCGCTGATTAAAACCAACGCTGTTAGTGAGCAGTCATTAGAACAAATTGAAGCGGACAGTTCAGCCTTTGAAGCTGAAATGGGTATTCGAAAGGCAGCGGTACATAAAGCCAAAGTGGATTTAGAATACACCAAAGTATTGGCCCCCATTTCCGGTCGAATCGGTAAATCGAACGTGACGGAAGGCGCGCTGGTAGCGGCCCAGCAAAGCAATGCCATGGCTACCATTACTCAACTTGACCCTATCTATTTTGATATGCCAATTTCCAATACCCAATTACGCGATATTCAATCACGTATCGCCAGCGGTGAACTAGTAAAGGTTGAGCAATCAGCTACTTTGTTCTTTGAAAATGGCCAACAGTACGCACATCAAGGCCAGCTGAAATTTAGCGAAGTGCAGGCCAACGCCAGCACTGACTCAGTCACCTTGCGGACGGAGTTCCCCAATCCAGAATTCGCCTTATTGCCTGGCATGTTCGCTCGGGTAGAGCTGACTCAAGCCAAACGCGAGAACGCGGTGCTTGTGCCGCAAAAAGCCGTACAATTTAACCATGATGGTAGCGCTTTTGTCTTTGTAGTAGGGCCAGACGATAAGGTCGCACAACGCCTGATAAAACTTGATCGCGCAATCGGTCAAAATTGGCTGATTCTTTCCGGATTAAACGAAAAAGAGCATGTTGTGGTATCCGGTTTACAAAAAATTGCGCCACAAATGAGTGTTGTCCCCCAGTTAATTAATCAAAAAAAAGCGGGGTAAGACATGGCTAAAATATTCATTGAACGCCCCATTCTAGCGTGGGTTATTGCCATTTTGATTATGTTGGCTGGGCTACTGTCAATATTTCAATTGCCCATTGCTCAATATCCTAATGTGGCCTTACCTTCTGTTACTGTAAATGCCTCTTATACAGGCGCATCCGCACAGGTGGTACAAGATACGGTGGTGCAAGTTATCGAGCAGAGCCTGACAGGGATTGATAACGTTAAGTATATTAATTCAAACAGTGACTCCAGCGGTAATGCCTCGATCACTGTGACTTTTAATGCGGGCACCGATCCCGATATTGCTCAAGTTCAAGTGCAAAATAAGATGCAGTCCGCCATGACGTTGCTGCCCCAGCAGGTACAACAGAGCGGGGTTAAAGTCACCAAGTCATCCTCCGGGTTTTTAATGGTGGTCGGCTTTTATTCAGACAATGATCGTCTAGACAGAAACGACGTTTCAGACTTTGTTGCAGCCAATATTCAAGATCAATTGAGCCGAGTAAACGGTGTGGGCCAAATTCAATTTTTTGGGTCACAATACGCCATGCGTGTTTGGTTAGACCCAAACAAACTGACACAATTTGGTTTTACCGTCAGTGATGTTGTGGCGGCTATTCGCACGCAAAACTCGCAAATCGCCGCAGGTGAACTCGGCGGCGCACCAGCCGTACTGGGTCAGCAAATAAGCGCCAGTATCATAGTGCAAACAGGCTTGGAAACCCCCCAGGAGTTCAGCGATATTCTGCTTAGAGTAGAAGAAGACGGTTCAACAGTACGTTTAGCTGATGTGGCGCGTGTTGAGTTAGGAGGTGATAACTATCAAGTCTCTGCTGAATACAACAATAAACCCGCAGCCGGGATGGCGATCAGCCTCGCTTCTGGCGCTAATGCGCTAAGTACTGCTGATGCGATACGTGCGCGTATGCAAGAGTTAGAAGTGCAATTTCCCGCGGGACTAAAAGCCGTTTATCCATTTGACACCACACCGTTTGTAAAACTTTCGATTATGTCGGTGGTACAGACTTTAGCCGAAGCAATTGTTTTAGTGTTTCTAGTTATGTGGTTGTTTTTGCAGAATTTTCGGGCCACGCTCATTCCAACGATTGCGGTTCCAGTTGTTCTGCTCGGTACTTTCGCCATCTTGTCGGCTTTTGGTTATTCAATCAATACCTTAACCATGTTCGCTATGGTACTGGCCATAGGGCTATTAGTGGATGATGCAATTGTCGTGGTGGAAAACGTCGAGCGGGTGATGCATGAAGAACATCTATCGCCAAAAGAAGCGACCAAGAAGTCGATGAAGCAAATCACAGGGGCCCTCATTGGGATCGCCATGGTGTTATCTGCTGTGTTTATTCCCATGGCTTTCTTTGGCGGTTCGACAGGGGTAATTTACCGTCAGTTTTCCGTAACTATCGTATCAGCCATGGTGTTATCCGTTGTGGTCGCCTTGGTGTTAACCCCTGCCCTGTGCGCCACTATGCTAAAACCCGTAGACAGACAACAAAAACCACAAAACGGTTTTTTTGCTTGGTTTAACCGTAAGTTTGATGCCACCACTGCACGTTATACGTCAGGCGTAGAACGCGTGATTCGGCGCTCAGGGCGCTTTTTGCTTATTTATCTTGTGCTGGTACTCGGCTTAGTCTTTTTGTTTACCCGTTTGCCTACCTCGTTTTTACCTGATGAAGACCAAGGGATCATGTTTACCCAACTACAGTTGCCTCAAGGCGCTTCTCAAGAGCGCTCAGCATTGGTCATGGATGATGTTGAAAAGTACTTTTTGGAACAAGAGAGCGACAACGTTGAGTCAGTTTTTTCTGTTATCGGCTTTAGCTTTAGCGGCAATGGACAAAATAATGGTATGGCATTCGTCAAGTTAACCGACTGGGACCAACGCACAGCACCAGAGCAACATGTTCAGCAAATAGCGGGACGCGCAATGGGTGCATTTTCACAATTAAAAGAAGCCATGGTGTTTGCCTTTATTCCGCCATCTATTCCCGAATTAGGCAATGCCACCGGATTTGACTTCCAATTACAAGACCTCACAGGGCAAGGTCACGAAGCACTAATGGCGGCACGTAATCAACTGCTTGGCATGGCAGCTCAAGACTCACGCCTAGTGGGTGTGCGCCCTAACGGACAAGATGATACGGCTCAATTCAAGGTCGATATTGATCAGCAAAAAGCCATGACGATGGGCTTGTCATTAGATGATATAAATCAAACATTCACCACAGCTTGGGCATCAAATTATGTTAACGACTTTGTCGACAATGGCAGAGTAAAACGTGTTTATGTGCAAGCCGACGCGCCTTATCGCATGATGCCCGACGATATCAACGATTGGTACGTGCGTAATAACCAAGGTGAAATGGTACCTATGGATGCGTTTAGCAGCTTCAAATGGACCTCAGGCGCACCTAAACTCGAACGATACAATGGCGTACCGTCCGTGCAAATACTGGGACAAGCAGCCCCAGGATTAAGCTCAGGTGACGCCATGCAAGCCATGGTTGAACTGGTCGGTAAATTGCCTAATGGGTTTGGTTATCAATGGTCTGGGTTGTCATTACAAGAACAAGAATCAGGCGCGCAAACACCCTTGCTTTATAGTTTGTCGATCCTGATTGTATTTCTATGTTTGGCAGCCCTATATGAGAGTTGGAGTATTCCAGCTGCAGTCATATTGGTCGTGCCTCTTGGTGTTTTAGGCGCAGTGATTTTCACCATGAGTCGAGGTTTGTCCAATGACGTATACTTCCAAGTGGGGTTATTGACCACTATTGGCCTAGCGGCCAAGAACGCTATCCTCATCGTGGAGTTCGCTAAAACCCTACGCGAACAAGGCAAAAGTTTAATTGAAGCGACGGTAGAAGCGGCTCGTTTACGTTTACGCCCAATTATCATGACCTCAATGGCGTTCATACTTGGGGTAACGCCCTTGGTTATTGCCTCGGGAGCTGGCTCAGGTAGCCAAAACGCCATCGGCACAGGCGTCTTTGGCGGTATGTTGTCAGCCACCGTGTTAGCGGTCTTCTTCGTGCCGTTATTTTTTGTTGTCGTGTACAAGCTAGCGGGAGATCGCTCCCATAAGGAAGATCAATGATGACCCCCCTATTTTTGCCATTGATGTGTGTAACAATGGCACCAGTTTTGTTTTATTTTCTAGGAGCGATAATCCTAGGTCAGTTTTTTCGCGCCAAAGAAAGTTGCTCTGGGTCCTAGTCAGCAAAATACTATCCCTACCACAAGGCGATGAATTTGTTAGAATGCAAAAAACGAGGCCAGCACACGCTGGCCTTCAACAGAAAATTCGAGGATTAGCATGAGCAGAACAGTATTTTGCCAGCACTTAAATAAAGAAGCTGACGGTTTAGACTTTCAACTTTACCCAGGTGAACTAGGTAAAAAAATATTCGATAATATTTCTAAAGAAGCATGGACCGAATGGCAAAAGAAACAAACTATGCTAATAAACGAAAAAAAATTGAATATGATGGAGCCAAGCGCTCGATCTTTTCTCGAAACGCAAATGCAAGCCTATTTGTTCGAAGGAAAAGAGCCTGACATAGAAGGTTACGTGCCGCCAAAAGCATAGGAAATTGAGCCGTATTTCTTGGTAATTGTGCAGAACATAAGCAGCAGCGCACAATTTTTATGCAAACAGACCATAAAGCGAAAATAAATCGTATAAAGTGGTTGACTTGAATGCCGAGAATCCGTTTAATACGCACCCACAACGAAGCAGGCACAAGCCAGCCAAGTTAACAGATTTGCCCGGATAGCTCAGTCGGTAGAGCAGAGGATTGAAAATCCTCGTGTCGGTGGTTCGATTCCGCCTCCGGGCACCATTATAAAGTCAGACCTGGCAAGTGATTGCCGGGATTGAACTTAAAATTGGTAACCAACACCTTTCAGAATAAATCTCGATTTTTAAAAAACGCTTTGAACATCACACTTTCTTCGTAAACGACACAACTTTGTTACCTAGCATATTATAATTGTCCATTGTTGTTTTGAAGCTTTTATAGCCAGCCGTTTTACTCGCTTGATGTTTGTCCTCACATTCAGTTACTGATTTATTTTCTTCTATATCTTTCAGCAGAGTCATTTTCCAATCCATTCTTTAAAGCTTTATCTCTGGCACGTGCCCAAGCACTCTTAAATGACTCTGCGCCTCTTTCTGAGCGACCCTTATTAGGAAATAGCACTCTTATAGCCAATCGACCTCGAATAATCCAACACACGCCTGATGACGCCGCTTAAATCCTTCGACCATTCATATGTTAAGACACCTCCTCTTTTGCCGACAGTATCGATAAATAAACATTCAGGTTTAATATTAAATATTGTCAGCGATAACATATCTTTCGCCACGTTTCTCCTTCCTTGCCGCTGTCTCTGAATTTCGTTTTACGTCACGAGTTGAATTAGTGGTGTTGATTCCCACCGAAGTGCTTTTTTGAATATCTCTGACAATAATGACAGCTCACGGTTTGCTCGAACGCACGCTTCATTAGAGCGATGCTCAATATAGATCCCAATATCGCCAGGTGTTACGCCACAAGAGAAAAGTGCCCAAGTGCAATTTTCAGCTCATAGGTGTGAGCTGATTTCGCTTTAAGCAGCTATTTTTCAGCCATATATTTATCGTTCAAGTCAGCCATAGTCACTATTTTAGCTGTGTCTGGAACGAATTCTTGATATAAAGCAAAAGCCGCATAAAAAACCTCCCTAAATTATGATTCTTTCCTGGTGCGTCTTTGAAGGTAGTACGTTGAATAGTCCTAGAATTGTTCACTGTCCTCACAATAATGCTTTTTGCAAGCAAACAGAATTGTGAATTAAATATACAACTTAAGCTTTCTCCGATTTATTCACTAGCTCTTGAATATCGATTTTAAATTTGTCTTTTACCTCCGATATAATTTTCATTGAATCCTTCTCAACCTCCGCTAATCCCTCCTCACTTAAATATTTGAGGAATAGACCTCTTTTTTTATTAGACACAGCCCCACCACCACTGATGATTATAGAAACCAAGGTATCAAGCTTCATATTAGGTACATCGGCAGCTCTATTTATAGATGTCTTGATAACATCGAACACTAAAAGTAAACAAATCTCTTCGATTAAATCACTCGAAATTGCCGAATTCATCATTTCATAAACAAACTTAACGTGCTCAGTGTAATCAGGGAATCTATACATGAATTCGATATCATTATTTATGACCATGCGATTTCCATTTTCGGCATCAAGCTCCCAATCCAGCATTGCCATAATAGGCTTGGATATAGTTTCCAAAACCTCATCATATCGCTCTGTATTTTTTAAAATCGCTGCTGAGATAGGAATAATAAACTTATGGTCTGGCTCCCTTTGCTTCATTACGTCATGAATTAAATATCTATGTATCCTTCCGTTACCGTCGTCAAAGGGATGAATATACACTTCTGCGAAAGAAACAATAGAAGCATGGATAAGTGAAGGAACCTCGCCGTCTAACATCAAATTATCGTGGGTTTTAAACAAACCATCCATCAAGCTTTCAATATGCTCAGCCTTAGCACCAACATAATGAACGTCTTCATCTACAATACTGTATTTCTGTATTGTAGATCCTACGTAAATCTCACACTCTCTATAATCAGAAGCGCGCACACTATCAGCCACTATTTGGTTCTGAATATCTATAAGCTTATCTTTCGAAAGCTCGAATAAGCCTGCATTTTTTATCGCGTTCAGAAACCTTTGCATCCTTTTTTTGTCAGGTCGTTCGTTCTCAATTTCCGTGGAGGAACGCGTTTCTTTCGTATAAAGGTAGTTAACTGAGCGACCAATTATATCTGCTGATATTGACTTACCCAATTTCTGTACTTCTTCATATGCGGTTTTATAAACATCGGTTTTCGCTAGTGTCAGTATTTCAGGCGTTTTGCGAATTGTGGGGCAAAAATCTCTCGTTCCGATAGCGTTATTAATGACCCTAGTTCGTTTATCTCGAACACCATCAGACAATGTGAAGTAATATTTTGGATCAAATAGCTGAACATAGTTACCTGAATTCAGAGCTGGTAAATTCAACGTATTGCCTGTTAGCCATTCATATAAATACCAAATAACTCGTGTATGCTGAGCCATAGGCTTACTAGCGATAAAAGCAGTCAACTCGTTTTCGTCTACAACTTTGAATATAACTGCAAAAAAGTGTAAACGAATTCCTTGGTGCTTAATTGCAGCCACCATATTATCGTATGGTGTAGAGAGGTTCTTCCGAGACTTTGGCAAAACTAGTCGCTTAGAGGCCCCATACTTGACTATTTTCTCAGAGTCAAAACTGGCATCTTGATATACTTCGACGCTCAATTTAGGTAAGAGTAGATTGTAATATTTATTAAGAAATGTGTATCCAACAGGGGTCATTTTAGGTAATTCAGTTATGGGAGCTATATTCTTGAAGTGAAATAGTGCATATTATCTATTCAAGGCCTATTCTCCTGCCTTAAATCTATATTTTTAATTATATTTTGAAATTCCACTTACGAAACTAACTTTTTAATTAGAATTTAAATTATCACTTATAAAAACACATTTCTAGTTTGATTTCCGAAAAAATCATTTCCATATTGCTGAGACGATTTTTACGTTCCCCCCATTTGACACCCGTTTTGTCATACCCCCTCCTCTACAGCCCCTTAAAATAAGCAATATTCGTTATTGGCAGCCTGAAAAGGATTAAAAATCCTCGTGTCGGTGGTTCCATTCCGCCTCCGGGCACAATTATTTGTCCCGTCCTAGAACAAGTATGTTTACACTTTAAGGCATAAAATCCACCCGCCAACTCACGCGTACAATCCTTCAAATCGAGTATTACACCGAATTGGTTTTACGTCCTTAGAGTGCGGTAGCAAAAATTTGCACTAGGCTTTTGGTTAGTGCTTATCCAAGGAAGGTTTGAATATGTCTCGCCCCCTGCTCGTCTTTTATTTCTGTCTTGCCTCATTGCTTTCCTTAGTGGCGATGAGCCAAACCCGTCCAGCAATAGAACTCGCTAACCGCTATCATGAAGGCATCGATATTAATGATTATTTAGTCAGCGAAAAACTCGATGGCATTCGCGCACGCTGGAATGGAAAGCAACTTCTCACCCGTTCGGGCAATACAATATCAGCCCCCCAATGGTTTACTCGTGGTTTCCCAATCCAAGCCTTAGATGGCGAACTGTGGATTGCTCGCAGGCATTTTGAAAAAACCGCTTCAGTGGTACTTCGCCAGCAACCAGGCGAAACCTGGCATAAAGTAAAGTTCATGCTGTTTGATTTACCCGAGTATCCAGGGCCATTTAGTGAACGTTTACGCATGTTAAAGGAGCTGTCGATCGCGGCAAATTTATCCCATTTACAGGTTATTCCTCAACAGCGATATGCTAGCCAAGCTGCTTTGAAGGCAGCTCTTGATGCGATCATCAAGAAAGGCGGCGAAGGCCTCATGCTGCACCATCAAAACGCGCAATACTTGGCCACACGTAGCGACCAGGTGCTTAAACTTAAAAAACACCAAGATGCAGAGGCCGTTGTGCTTGAGCACCTACCCGGCAAAGGAAAGTACTTAGGTATGATGGGCTCAGTACGTGTACGAATGCGAAACGGTAAAACGTTCAAAATTGGCAGTGGGTTTTCAGACTATGAACGTCAACATCCCCCCGCCATTGGTTCAGTTGTTACTTTCAAGTATTACGATGTCACGATAAACGGCATACCGAAATTTGCCAGTTACCTGCGTCAAAAACCAGAAAATTAGGCCAATATGCTTTTCTATGCTCTGTCCATGGGAAAGACTTGCCTCTTATGACCCAATCGACAGCTGCAATAAATCAGTTGCTTACTCCACGTATTATTACAGAAGCGAACGCTTTAACCCGTGTTATCCGGCGAAGTTTATATTGATAAGAATCCTGTTATTACTGCTTGGCAATCCGTAAATTACCTGTGCCTAAATGAACGATAGAGAGGGCTTTACTAACATGGATCGCTATAAATGGTTGTTCACACTTAATTAGTCGTTATAATCCGATTTAGAATATTATCCGTAAAGATCAACAGGATTACCCCCTGACGTGGAGAAAATAGTGAAACGTAAAATTTTATTGTGCATGTTTGTTGGCTTAGCATCGATTTTCACGGCGCAAGCTGCAGTTAACTCTGATGACGACATAAAATCACGTATTGCACCCGTGGGCAAAGTACATATTGCTGGCGCTAAAGCTGAAACCGCATCAGCGGGCGGACCTCGCTCCGGTGCTGACGTTTACACAAAATCTTGCGTTGCTTGCCACAGCTCAGGCGTTCTGGGTGCACCGAAGTTCCAAGATGCAGCTGACTGGGCTCCGCGCTTAGAAAAAGGCTTTGACACCGTTTGGCAACATGCCATAAACGGATTCAACGCCATGCCACCTCGTGGTACTTGTGGTGATTGTTCAGACGATGAAATTAAAGCAGCCATCGAACACATGATCGAAGGTTTGTAATTAGTTGTTTTGATGAAAAATTGTTCACAAAAAGGCTACCTTAGGGTGGCCTTTTTGTGAACAATAGTTTATTTTTACATTATAAAAATAATTATAAATAGACTGTTTGTGCACGCGTTCTTATCCCGTACTGAAATTAGCAATATTCCTGACAACTTATCAATCGAGGAGTTACGCGAACTGATCCCTCAGTTGCAGCAACTCACCGAAAAATATAAGCACTCCGAAGCCATTCAAAAATCGCTATTTGATATCTCTGAACTTGCCAGTTCAGTGGGTGAATTATCTCGTTTATATCCCGCCATTCATGACATCATCGGACGTTTCATGAACGCGCAAAACTTCTACGTAGCTTTTTACGACGCCCTAAACGAAGTGGTCGATTTTGTTTACTTCGTCGACCAGTTCGACGAAGTAACGCTACGGCAAATTCCAGCGAGCGAATTAATGGAAGGTTTTACTGGTTACATTTTACGTACCGGCAACCATTTATTTCTAACCGAAGAAACTCGGGACGCACAACTTAAACAGATTAACGTTAAACAGATTGGTTCTGGGCCCGTAGACTGGATAGGTGTGCCGCTCAAACGTGGCAATCAAGTGATTGGTGCTATGGTGGTACAAAGCTACGATAAGTCCATACGCTATAACCAAGAAGACTTAGATATCTTACTGTTTGTGTCACAGCATATAGTCAATACAGTTGATCGGGTTAAAAGCCGTGAAATGAATGAGCAAACCATACGCGAGCGCACCAAGCAACTGCAAAGCATTAACGAAGAACTTCAAGAAGAAATAAATGAGCGGCAAAAAGTCGAGTCGCTACAAAACGCACTTTTTGAAATTTCTGAATTGTCAGCCTCGGTTGACGGTAATATGGCTGACTTTTATGCCTCTCTGCACGAAGTCATCGCCAGGTTAATTAGCGCTCCAAACTGTTACATTGCCACCATCAGCACTGACACTAAGCGTCTTGAGTTCCCCTATTACTCAGATGAAATAAATACCTTAATCGCATCCAGAGAAATAGGCCTTGGTCTTACTGAATTTGTGCTGCGTTCCGGCAGCGCAGAATTAATTAACCCCTCGAGAGTAAAAGAGTTAACGGCAAATAACGAGATTGATGCGGTTACTGCAAAAAACATGCTCGAGCAAAATAACTCTTGGCTGGGCTCCCCTTTAGTGGTCGACGGCGAGATATCCGGTGTCATTGCCATACAAAGCTATAGCCAAGATGAACATTACTCACTGCGCGACTTAGAGTTGCTGCGGTTTGTGTCACACCATATTGCTGTAGCCTTAGAGCGTAAACGCTCTTCAGACGCGATACAGGCTTATAATCAGCGATTAACCGAGAAGGTTAAAGAGCGCACAGACGAGCTCAACAAAGCCAATCAATACCTGCAGAAACAAATTGAAGAGCGCAAAGCCATCCAGCAAAAGCTGGTACATGATGCTCATCATGATGCGTTAACCGATTTGCCAAACCGCACCATGTTCAACGCCCGTTTGAGTCAAGCTCTGGCCAATAAAAAACGTTATCCACAGAATAACTTTGCTGTGGTGTTTATCGACTTAGACCGTTTTAAGCAAATTAATGACACCATTGGCCATCACGCCGGTGATTCATTTCTGATTGAAGTAGCAAGCCGCATTGCACATTGCATTCGTGGGCATGATTTACTCGCACGCCTAGGGGGAGATGAATTCGTTATTTTATTAGATAACTTCGACACCCCAGACGACGTGGAAGTAATCTCAACGCGCATAATTAATTCTATCGCGGCTCCTTTCTTGCTAGATGGGCGAGAGATTTTCTCCGGTGCCAGTATTGGTATTGCTTACCTTGAAAGTGGTTATCAATCCGCCAGCGAAATCGTGCGAGATGCAGATGCGGCTATGTATCAAGCAAAATCCCAAGGGCGTGGTCAATACGTGGTGTTTGATTTAACCATGCGCAATAAGTTACTTGAAGAACTGGAAATTGAAAGCGAGTTTCGCAAAGCCTTAAAGAATGAGGCTTTTGATGTTTTTTCTCATCCCGTTTTTGATATGCGAGACGGTAGCCACTTATATGACGAATGTCGCGTCTGTTGGATGCACCCTAGATTGGGCGTGATGGATCGCGATAGTTTTTGGCAAATTGCCGAGCACAGCGGACTCGTTGTCGAAATGGATAACTACATGCTCAAAGCGGCCTGCGCTATGTTAAGCCAGCAACTTAGCCCCTATGCGAAAAATAAGGATTATAAGGTTGCGGTTAACTTATCCATTCATTATCTGACACAAACCGAAGCAGCAGCACAACTGATACAAGACATTAAGCACAAGCAAATCGATCCTAAACGGTTAATCTTCGAGTTTGATGAAAACGATTTGAATCGCCGTTCTCAGTTTAGTTTACCTGCCATTAAGCATTTGAAGCGCTGCGGTATAAAACTTGTGCTGGATAACTTCGGCAGTGGATTAGCGTCGTTGAGTTACTTGTACTCGTACCCCTTTGATTTTGTCAAAGTCGATCATCGCTTTGTTAAAACCATTCCTCGTTCAGAGCGTAACCTGAAGCTGATCCAATCGGTTTTAGCCATATCACAACATCTTAAATTTAAGCTCATCGCCTCCGGTATTAGCGATAAAGAACAGGCTGACTTACTGCGTTCTGTAGGATGTGAATTAGGTCAAGGTGAATACTTAGAAGCCCCAAGCGCAATTTCAATTTCTTCCTAACGTCACTTTTTATTCATCATGTCACGCAGGTGAGCAATACCTGTGTGACCTTTCTGTTGACGAGCCTCGGCGCTTACTTTGACTTTTTTCACTTCCCAAATGACATCATCGCCCGGTAGCTCATGTAGAAAACGACTCGGTTCTGGTTGTATCACTTCCCCATACTGGCGACGCTCTTTAGCTAAGGTGAAAAATAATTCCTTCTGTGCTCGAGTGATCCCCACATATGCCAACCGTCGCTCTTCCTCAATGTTATCTTCATCAATACTACTTTGATGGGGTAACAATCCCTCTTCCATACCGACCATAAACACGTAGGGGAACTCCAAACCTTTAGATGAATGTAAGGTCATAAGCTGGACTTGATCTGTCTCTTCGCTGTCTTCACCACGCTCCATCATGTCGCGTAAGATAAGGCGGTTCACCACTTCTTGTAAGCTCATCGGAGGGTCGAGCTCCCCCCCTTCGAGCATATCGCTCACCCAACCGAACAAAGTACTGATGTTCGCCATGCCCATTTCTGCGGCTTTCGGGCTGGTACTGGTCTCATATAACCACTCTTCATAGCCCATGGCCTTAATCATTTGACGAATGGCCGCGATGCTATCGCTACGTTTAACCTCGTCAGATAATTCAACAATCCAGCGGGCAAAGCCTTCAACCGCTTCTAATGACTTACCCGTTAATATGCTAGATAACATAGGAGAACACGCAGCCTCAAACATGCCAACCCGCGTTTCATTAGCAAAATTACCCAGCTTTTCCAAGGTCACCCGGCCAATTCCGCGCGTGGGCGTGTTAATCACCCGCAACAACGCATTATCATCATCTTGATTCACCAATAAACGTAAATAGGCCATGATGTCTTTAACTTCTGCGCGTCCAAAAAATGAGGTGCCGCCATTAATTTTGTACGGAATGCGGTTAGCCATGAGGACTTTTTCAAATAACCGAGATTGAAAATTACCTCGATACAAGATGGCGTAATCCTTAAAACTGGTTCCTTGCATAAACTTATGCGCGATCAGCTCAGCGACCACGCGCTCTGCTTCATGTTCTTCATTTTTAGCGGTAATAATACGCAACTCATTACCATAGCCCAATTCCGAAAAAAGACGCTTCTCAAACACGTGGGGATTGTTTTGAATCAAAATATTAGCGCAATGCAAAATACGCCCAGACGAACGATAGTTTTGCTCTAGCTTAATTACCCGTAGATCAGGGAAATCTTTGCTCAGCAATACTAGATTTTGTGGCCGCGCACCGCGCCAAGAGTAAATGGACTGGTCATCATCCCCTACCACAGTAAAGCGCGCCCGCTGACCGACTAGTAAGCGCACTAATTCGTATTGGCTAGTATTGGTATCTTGATACTCATCCACCAGCAAATAACGAATACGGTTTTGCCACTTTTGACGCACGGTTTCATTGTGTTTAAGCAGTAAGGTTGGCAGTAAAATCAGGTCATCAAAGTCAAGTGCGTTATAAGCCCGAAGATGATTCTGATAACGTTGATAGAATTCGGCAAATTCTGCATCCCCCGCTGAGGAAGTACCTTTTAGCAGCTGATCAGGCAACAACAGATCGTTCTTCCAATTCGAAATACGGCTTTGTAACAGTTGCAGCTGCTCTTTATCGCCGGCCAATTCGATATCAGTCAGGTCCTTGAGCAAGGCAAAGCTGTCTTTGTCATCGAACAGGGAAAACCCAGCTTTTAACCCCAATGTTTTCACTTCGGCTTTGATAATTCTCAGCCCCAAGGTGTGAAATGTAGATACCTTTAACCCTCTGGCTTCCTTTTTACCTAATGTTTGCGCGACACGCTCTTTCATTTCCCGAGAGGCTTTATTGGTAAACGTCACCGCCGCAATATAGCGCGCAGGCACATCGCATTCCCTGACGAGATAGGCGATTTTATTGGTGATTACACGCGTTTTACCACTGCCGGCACCCGCCAGTACCAAACAAGGGCCAGAGATATAATTTACCGCGTCATTTTGGCCTGGGTTAAGTTTCATGAATTTCACTTTTATATTGGGCAGGGAATTGTAATATCAATCCACCTGAAAAGGCGAACTATCAGGACGAAATTGTTGCTTTCAGCGCTTTGTTTGTTGATTAACTGAGCGGATGGTTTTTATGCTGCCAAGTGTTCGTGTATTCGCTACAATAACGCTTCATTCTTATCATGGAGCCATCGAACGATGCTTGACCCAAAAAAATTAGAGGACATTGCCAAACAAATTACTGAAGCGATTCCTCCTGGCGTAAAAACTATGGCTGAAGGTGCTGAGTCTAAAGTCAAACAGGTGCTACAAAGCCAACTGAACAAGCTGGACTTTGTGAGTCGAGAAGAATTCGAAATTCAGAGTAATGTACTCATTCGTACCAGAGAGAAGCTCGCGACTTTAGAAGCCAAGCTCGACGCATTGGAAAAAAGCCTACAAGAAAAATAGCGTCAACTTAGCGACCTTTTTGTAGTTGAGCTAATTCATTTTTCAAGCTGGTTACTACAACCAGTAAATCCTCGGCTGAGAGCTCGGTTTCCTGAGCGCCTTTCAAAGTCGATTCCGATATGGCGGCAATCCCTTCAACTTGGGATGCCACCGAGTGGGTAACGTTTGATTGCTCTGTAGCCAACGCAGATATCTCACCACTCATACTGTTAATGGTGCTGATCACCTCCGTAATACGCTGTAATGACGCCTCAACCACTTCACTCTCTTTAACACTTTCATCCATTTGCACCCGACTTTGCTCCATGCTCAATTCGGTGTCTTTGGTGGCTTGTTGTAATTTACTGATAATTTCGTGGATCTGACTTGTTTGGTCTTGGGTCCGCTGAGCCAAAGTACGTACTTCGTCAGCTACCACGGCAAAGCCTCTACCATGCTCCCCTGCTCTAGCGGCTTCAATTGCGGCATTAAGTGCCAATAAGTTAGTTTGATCTGCAATTCCATTAATAGCACTGGATACCTGTCCAATATTTTTACTGTCTTCGACTAAACGATTGAGGGCTTCTTGTGAACGACTGGACTCTGTTTGCATATCACGCATCACAGATTGTAAACGGTTGACGAGCTGCTTACCTTGCTGAGCCTCACCTTGCGCCTCCTCTGCTGATTGACTGGCGGTTCCTGAATTCTTATCGATGGCTTGCGCCACCTGGGTTAATTGCTGCATTGAGTGAGCAATGAGTTCGGTACCCGATTTTTGTTCCGTCACATCTTGTTTCGTATTCGCCGTGATCCCCTTAAGACTCAATGCCGATTGGCTCAGAGTATCGATAGCGCCACTGATACGGGCCACCAAGGTCTGTAAATTCTCGGTCATGTGATTCATATCGTCGGCAATATCACGCATTTCATCTTTACCGGATACATTGACTCTCGAACTTAAGTCCCCATCGGCTATGCTATGCACAGCGACGACCACTTGCTTGATATTCTCGGTTACAGACAAATACATGCCAATAAATAAATAGATAGCCAATAACACAGCAATAACTGACACACTTAAAATTACATTGTTTTTAAATTCGGCCTGAGCAATTCGTACCTGCAATAAATCGTCAAGAATCGGAATCAGCGAAGCAGCAAAATCGCTTAACTGTTGATTTAGCGCTTTGCTAGTAGATAAAAGCTGGCTGCTGGTAATACTGATGTTATCAGGGTCTAGTATTTGCTGTTGAATAGTACGCTGATGATTTACCAAACTGCGTTGCAAGGTTAACCATTGAACCCCTGCGGCTTTTTCAATGGCTGGGGTTGCATCCAAGCTAACCTGAATACTTTGCTCCACGCCCTTGAGCATGACAGGTAGCTTTTGATTGGCGTTAGACAGCCCTATGTATGAATCTGGGGTGAAACTGCCCGCTTGCGTCACTTGCAACGCCAGCGCGCTGGTCATGGCAAGTTGATCTTGCATTAACGGCAAGCTGCGCACTAAGGTCGTGATGAGATAACTGGTATCTAATGCGAGATCAAGCTCCAAATTAGTGACATCAGCAATTCCCTGGGATAAAGCCGACAAGGCTTTAAATGCGCCTTGCTTATCGCCGTTTTCAAGTGCTTGCAGGTAACCATCAATACTGGTTTTAACCCGTTTTGATGGCAAATTATTAAGTGCCGCCTGATGCTGGCTTAATAAAGAGGTAAAGGACGATTTAGCATCAATAATATTAGTCGCTAACGCTAACTGCTCGTTCTGTATTACTTGAACAAGCGCAACGCCCTTACGCTCTTGATCGGTAAAACGAATATCATCGCTGTATTCATACTGCAGCAATACCAGACTCAGGATCAACGGAACCAGAAAAATGACACTGATGATAGTGAATTTAATCGAGTAACGAAACTGCGACATTAAGGTTTTGGCTGGGTTACACACAGCCCCTAAAAGGTTACTCATATCACCATCTCCAGTAGGTGTGATGTTAATCACCGTGTCACATAAAGTAATGCCCAGCTATGCCAAAGGCGATAGCCATGCCTACGTAATTGTTATTTAAAAACGCCTTAAAACAGGCTTCTCGCTTTCGCTCAAATATCAATCGCTGTTGATATACAAATAAACCCGTCGCAACAAACACACCCAAGTAGAATGGCAAACTCATTTGCAGATATTGCCCTAAGGCTAATAACATCACGACAACAGCCAATTGCAGGGCAGCAATAATCAACCTGTCGTATTGACCGAATAAAATCGCAGTTGATTTCACCCCTATGTGCAAATCGTCGTTTCTGTCGACCATGGCATACTGCGTATCGTAGACCACAGTCCAAAGAACATTGATCACAAATACGCCCCATGCCCACAAGGGTATAGCCTCATTAACCGCCATAAAAGCCATGGGTATAGCCCAACCAAAGGCGGCCCCCAGCACCACTTGTGGAAAATGGGTATAGCGTTTCATAAAGGGATAAACACTGGCCAATGCAAGTGCGCCTAACGACAAGACGATAGTTTGCCAATTTAAAGCCAGCACAAGTAAAAAAGCTACCCCGACTAAAGTCGCAAACAACCCTAGTGCTTGTTTTTCCGTCACGGCTCCACTGACTAACGGACGCGCATCTGTTCTCGCCACTTTACCGTCAACTTTGCGGTCGGCGTAATCGTTGATCACGCATCCGGCTGAGCGCATCACAAAGACCCCAGCAACAAAAATGAGTGTAATCGTTAAAGGGGGCATGCCTTGAGCTGCAAGCATAAGTGCCCACAGTGTGGGCCATAACAATAAATAGCTACCCACAGGCTTGTTGGCACGCATCAATAGCCAAAAACCTCCTAGTGTCTTGCGGTTAATCAGCTTATTGCTCAACGTCGTTCTCTCTGTAGGCTGGGGCTTGAGGCAAAAATAGTTCAGCAACCATCATGGCATGTTGTTGAAAGCGAAAAACCGACCTTCGTCCCCAGATGGTCGCCATGTGAGGCAATCCATAAGCATGCAGGAACTGACTTGTAGGCTGCATACACAGCAACTGAAACGGCTCACGGCTAAATCGGTTATCGTTAAAAATCAAATGTCCTAAAGGTTTATCGCCCAAATCTAGAAAATCTTTTTCACACAGGGCTTGAGGGATCACCGAACGTGCAAGCACCCATGGCTGGTTATTTCCGTGTAAAATAACCTCGCGAACTTGCCAGTTTTGCACTCTTTGCTGAGCCGATTGAACTTTAAGTTGTTTATATTCCTCAAGCGTTGCCAACTCCTGCCGTTGACTAACTACCTGAACCCTAAACTCCTCACAGTGAGATTTCAGGCGCTGTGTTAACGAGCCGGTGTTCAGTAACCAGCTTGCTAAATGAGAATTCGGGATAGACAACCGCCCTTGGTTGTTCCAAGTTACGTCATCGTCTAAGGGAAAAGCTCTGGGGATGGTATGAATATTCAGCATAGTCCCGCATAATATCAATTGCTGTGGCTAGACTAAAGCATGAATAAATAGTTTTAACGATTCTGCTAAATATTGGTAAGCTATTGACAGAACGGAATTTAATTCACTACCAGCCAAAGGGTTAGAAATGAGCATTGTCAGATTGATTTGTATTTGCCTAACTTTGTTTAGCGCGCTAAACAGCCACTCTTTTGCCCAAGAAGCACAAGGTAAGCAATTTGCCTACTTTGGCCTAGAACCCGACATAGTCACCAACTACCTCGGTACGAGCAATCGTAAATTAGGCTATGTGCGTATCACGATTGAATTGATGCTCGAAGATGTAGATGATTTGGAATTAGCGGATCATCACTCACCCTTATTACGCGCGACGGCCATTGAGATCCTAGGCCGTCAACCTGAAGAACGGGTGAAATCTCTGACCGGTCGAGAAGATATCCGGCGCACTTTTTTAGAAACCATGCGCAAGTTAATGAAACAGGAAACCGGCTCAAACATGATAAAGGATGTTATTTTCACCAAGTATATCTATTACGGCTAGACCGCATTTGTGCAGCGCAGTGACTGCACAAGCCCGGCTCAATTATCAAGCGAACTAGCTGTTTTCCCCGCAAATCGGCTTAATACAAATGCGAAAGCGCAACCACTGACCAGTCCAACTGTATGTGCTGTATTCGCCATACTGACCCATAAAATATCGGCATAGCCCACCACCAGCCAAACCAATAAAAAACCTACCATAGGTTTGGGTATCATCAAGCCCCATGCGGGACGCAGCCAGCCGAGCCACCAGACACATCCCACCAAAGCGTACACCACACCAGACAAGCCACCAAAGTGTTCACCACTCACCATTAACTGCCCGACATTAGACAGCAAAGCCGACAGTAAAAATAAGGTGATTAGTGTCATTTTACCGAGCCTACGCTCAAGTTGCCCACCAAGTGTCCACCACCAAAGTAAATTAAATACGATATGTAGCGCAGAAAAATGAATCAATGCGGGGCCAATTAGCCGCCACCATTGATGGTTTTGCATTAGCTCAGCAATGGGTTCAATGACTAAAATTTTATACGGCCAGAAAACGCCAACCATAGCCAACAGATAAATCACCAAGCAGGTTACCAATACGCTTGTTGTCACAGGAATACCGTGCAGCTGCTGCCAAATGCCGGTGAAAGATATACCTGATTGCCCCCTACTTAAGCGCACAGTCTGACCATTATCCCAGGCAGCCTGCTGATATTTTGCATCTTGAGGTGACTGAACAAACTCCCCAGCAATACTGCTGGCCTGCTCCCTATCTGACTCATTGAGCAGTTGGACGCCATGTTCACCACTTTGCAGGCAATACTGGGCACCAATACCCTGGCTGTTTAAATAATTAACCAATAACCGCGCCGCACGTTCTTGACTAAAAGTGACTAACAAAAAAGGCAGCGACATGGTTACTCGCCACTTACAAAAGGAAAACTCTGGCGCCAACCTTCGAAACCACCATCCATGCTGTAAACTTCATCAAATCCTTGATGAATCAAGAACTGGGCCGCTTGTTGGCTACTAATACCGTGGTAACAACACACAATAACAGGCGTATCGAAGTCTGTTTCTTGGGTAAAGTTGACCAATGTTCCATTCGTTAAGTGCACAGCGCCTTCGATATGCCCAGTCGCAAAAGACTGCTCGTCACGAATATCCACCAGGCGAGCTTGCTTCGCCTCGAGTTTCTGTTGTGTTTCCTGCACCGATATATGTGCGAATTGCTCCATGACGTTACCCTTTAATTACCAGTTTAATATGACTTTGCCCGATTGGCCTGAGCCCATGGTATCAAATCCTTGCTGAAACTCATCGATATTAAATTGATGCGTTATAATCGGGCTCAAATCCAAGCCACCTTGGATCAAACTGGCCATCTTATACCAAGTTTCAAACATTTCTCTTCCATAGATCCCTTTAATCACCAAGCCTTTAAAGATAACTTTGTTCCAATCGATGGCGACATCTCCCGGCGGAATACCGAGCATAGCGACCTTTCCTCCGTGGTTCATCTTATCCAACATATCGCGTAATGCAGCAGGCACACCGGACATTTCAAGACCCACATCGAAACCCTCGGTCATGCCCAAATCATTCATCACGTCTTTGAGATTTTCTGTGGCAACATTAACCGCTCGAGATGCGCCCATCTTTCGAGCCAAATCTAAGCGGTATTCATTGATGTCGGTGATCACAACATGCCGTGCACCAACATGCTGGGCAACGGCTGCGGCCATAATACCAATGGGACCCGCGCCGGTAATCAATACATCTTCACCAACTAAATCAAACGACAAAGCCGTGTGTACCGCATTGCCAAAGGGGTCAAAGATTGAAGCAAGATCGTCAGAAATATTATCTGGAATTTTAAATGCGTTAAACGCCGGAATCGATAAATATTCAGCAAACGCGCCAGGCCTATTAACCCCCACACCTGAGGTATTGCGGCATAAATGCCGACGACCAGCACGACAATTACGGCAGTGCCCACAGGTAATATGTCCTTCACCTGACACCCGATCGCCAATCGCAAAACCGCGTACTTCTTCGCCTATTTCTACGACTTCGCCGACATATTCATGCCCGACCACCATAGGCACTGGGATCGTGTTTTGCGACCACTCATCCCAATTATAAATATGCATATCGGTACCACAGATGGCGGTTTTACGGATCTTAATCAACAGGTCATTGTGCCCCACAGCTGGGATGTCACTGTCATGTAACCAAATACCTTTTTCTGATTTGAGCTTCGCTAATGATTTCATTAAATAACTCCTAACTCTTTACCCACTTCAATAAATGCGTCAATCGCTCGGTCAATTTGCGCAATGCTGTGAGCTGCAGACATCTGGGTACGAATACGCGCCTGATCTTTAGGCACGACAGGAAATGAGAAACCCACTACGTATATACCGCGCTCGAGCATTTTATCGGCCATATCGCTGGCTAGTTGGGCCTCACCTAGCATAACAGGGATGATCGCGTGATCTTTACCCGACAGGGTAAAACCTGCTTGTTCCATACGAGAACGAAAATGTGCGCTATTACGCTTTAATTGCGTACGCAGGTCGTGGCCATCAGCCAACATATCAAACACTTTAAGTGAGGCAGACACGATAGGTGGCGCCACAGAATTGGAAAATAAATAGGGACGTGAACGCTGGCGTAACCACTCGACCACTTCTTTTTTACCCGAAGTGTAACCGCCAGAAGCACCACCGAGTGCCTTACCCAGAGTGCCGGTAATAATATCAATGCGACCCATTACATTACAGTACTCATGGCTACCACGGCCTTGTTCGCCGACAAATCCTGTGGCGTGACAATCATCAACCATTACCAAAGCACCATATTTATCGGCCAAATCACAGATGCTCGCCAGATCAGCAATCACACCATCCATGGAGAACACCCCATCGGTGGCAATCAATATGGTCTCAGCACCGTCTTTTTTAGCCTGCTCCAGTTGGGCGGCCAATTCTGACATATTGTTATTAGCGTAGCGGTACCGCTTAGCCTTACATAGGCGCACGCCGTCGATGATACTCGCGTGATTAAGTGCATCGGATACGATGGCATCATTTGGACCTAAAATGGTCTCAAATAACCCACCATTGGCATCAAAACATGATGGATATAATATGGTTTCTTGCATACCAAGGAAGGTGCTAATTTTCTCTTCCAAGGCTTTATGAATGTCTTGGGTACCACAAATGAAACGCACTGAAGCCATGCCAAAGCCGTGGCTGTCTAATCCTTCTTTCGCGGCATGGATAAGCTCAGCGTTATTCGCCAGACCAAGATAGTTATTGGCACAAAAGTTGAGCACTTGCTGGCCATCCGACACCTGTATATCCGCACTTTGCTGAGACTGGATAATACGTTCGGTTTTATAAAGCCCCTGAGCTTTGGTTTCGCTAATTTGCTGCGCTAAGCGATCATAGAATGCTTGTTTCATGAGCTGTCCTCAAAGAATATTTAGATGATGGGATGATAAAGGATAACCCCCTGTGCATGCGAATAATTGACGTAATTGATCCACCGGCGGAACACAGGGAACGTCATAGATTTTTTACAATCTGAGTTATCTAAAATCGGAGACCAGGTTCTTCCAGATACCCTTATCTATTTTTGAAGGCAGTACTTGATATAGATCTTCTTCAAATATGGGTTTGGAAATATAGTAGCCTTGGGCTACATCACAATGCATATCACTGAGGAAACTAAGTTGCTCCGCCGTTTCGACCCCCTCAGCGACCACTTTCATGCCCAATTTGCGCACCATGGCCACGGTAGACTTCACTATTTGCTTATCCGCACTGTTATCACTCATACCCGCAATAAAGCTGCGGTCAATTTTGATGATATCCACAGGTAACTGAGACAAATAAGCCAACGAAGAATACCCCGTGCCGAAATCATCAATGGAGAAACTGAAACCTAATTCTTTTAACTGATGCATGATCTGTAGGGTTTGTTCGATATCCGCCACCACAGTGCGCTCTGTTAACTCCAACTCAACTTGTGCTGCACTTTGCTCACTTTCGGCCAGTTGCTCACGCATAAATTGAATTAAGTTCGGATCCAAAAACTGGCTGGCTGATAAATTAACGGCAATCCGATAACCGCTCAATCCTAAGCTTTCTAAATGCGCCAATATGGCAAACGCACGTTTGATCCCCCAATAGCCGAGCGTAATCATACTTTCTGAGTTTTCCATGATAGGGATAAACTCGTCGGGCATAATGTAGCCACTTTTAGGGTGTAACCAGCGGATCAAAGCCTCAAACCCAATTAACTTCCCTGTGCTAATTTCAATTTGCGCTTGTAAGGCAAACTTGAATTGCTCTTGTAACAAAGCATCTCGTACGTCGTGTTCAATCTCGATACGTCGCATCACTTGAGTGCTCATGCTTTCGTTAAACACACTATATTTGTCGCCACCCGCGTCTTTAGCCGCATACATAGCAATGTCGGCTTGACGCACTAAATCGTCAACCGTGACGTTTTGCCCATCACAAGACGTGATCCCTAAACTGACTGAGGTATAAAAACGTTGGGCGCCAATCTCTACCGACTCACGAAATTTAAGTAATAGCTTCTCAGCAAGGGTTATCGCGTTACTTACATCGTCGACCTCTTGCAGCACAATGACAAACTCATCACCGCCGAAGCGGCTGATGACGTCTGACTCTCGCAAATTACTGCGCAGACGCTGTGCGGCGACCATTAAAAATTCGTCGCCAATGCCGTGTCCATAGCTGTCATTAATTTTTCTAAAATTGTCGAAATCTAACAAAATCACCACGAGTGGCCCAGGTGTGCGTGCCAGTGCCGCGATTTTTTTACGCAATACAAAATTCAACATATTACGATTAGGTAATCCTGTTAGCCGGTCGTACATGGCAATATTTTCTAGCTCTCTGGTGTTCTGCTCGATCTTACCGTCCATAGACTCTAGTTGCTCACCAAGTAGGTTGGTTGAACGCTGCACTTCATCAATTTCATCTAAAAATAGTCTGCTGTGGGTAAATTGCATGTCATTGAATTGGGCATATTTCTTTTGTGCCAACAGTGGTAAGCGCCGAGCCAAAATCAACAAACGTCTGCGTAACCGCTCAGCCATAATAAAAAACGTCAACACACATAAAGTAACGGTAATAGCAGAGATAGTGATAACGCCCAGCTGATAATTATCATGCCTAGCCCATTCGTCACTAATGTCATGGACGGTTAATAAATAGGCCGTATCGGCAAAGTCATTGTCGACCGGCAACAAGTTAATTAGGTAGGCCTGCTCGTCCATGACTAAGCGGTACCCTTTGTCTAACACCATATCGAGTGTTACATCTTCGGGGATAAGCTTAAGCAGCGCACCAAGCTGTTGACGTTTCATGTAAGAGATGGGCGCTTGTATCTGCGCGTCTCTAAGAAGCGATTTTCCTACGCCTTGAGCGGTGGCAACTAATGCCAGCTCAGCCAGCGTCGAGCGATTCAATGCCGCCATCATTTCTAACAAAGACGTGCTGGCAGTCAGTACCAATAACTCGCCGTTGGCTGATAACATCGGCATACTGATCAACTGAAAACATGATTGTATGCAGTGAATATTGGTAACCGAGGACTGGCTTTCCAGCGTTTGCGCCACACTGGCTTTGACATAAGCAGGAACCTGCTGATGATTAGCGTAAATGATGTTTTGTTGGCTATCAAATAGCCATAAATTGTTAACCTGCCAATTCAATTGCAAATAATCGAATTCTTTACTGATAAAGTCCCCTGTGGCTTCAGGGTTATCGGTCAGCTCTTGATGTAAATGAAAAAACGACTCAAACCAGAGCTCTAAGCGATTACTTAACATCTCAGTAATCAGGTGCATCTGACTCAAATCTCTGTCGTGTAACGCCTGATGCTGGCTCAGATAATCCTGATTATTTTTATCAATCCATACAAAGGTCAACAGGCTACTGGCGATCAGTAAAAAACCGATCAACAGGCCCATAATTTTCCACGGTAGGCTGACAAATATTCGCATGTTCAGAACCAGTAGATAATTTGCAGTGCCCAAATATCCCAATACTTGGAGTCATTGATTACTGTATCAGGAATAAAAACGGGGGCTAAACGGGCCCGTCCTGCTATTTTGTGGTATTCCGCGCGCACCCGCCAGTTCGCAGAAAAATCCCATGATGCGCCAAGCGTTAACTGGTCACGGTAGGCAAAATAAGCAGGAATAGTATCTCCGCTGTTTTGCTGGAATTTAGTGCCGTTACGATCATCTCTATTAGCATCAAAGGTGTCAAATCGAGCCAACAAGGTTACGTCTGGATGTACAAATACACGGCCTTGCACATACAGACCTTCGGATATGCTATCGGCGTCACGGCCATCACGAAAGAACCCTTTAAACTCCGTTTTTTCGCGCATTGCCTCTGCGTTAATGTCCCAATATTCAGCACTGTAAGACAAGCTCAACATGACACGTCCTAGCTTTGCTTTACCCTTAATAAAAACATCGTTGTCACCGGGCTTATAACTGAAATCCGTTCTTAATAAGCTCATGCCCAACGACAAACCACTGCCAAGGGGAGTAAATGAGACGCTGAATTGAGTATCAAAATCGTGGTCAAGTTCACCGGTTGCCAATTGCGACATCAGGTTTTCAGTCTGCTCGTATTTGATATGCGAGCTACCGTAACTCCAGCGCACATCCCATTCGCCAAGACCATTCAAGTGCTGGGCAGTTAAGGATATACCGTCACTACCTAAAGACACGTCCCGAAAGGCATCAAAGTAAGACGATTGGGGCAGTACAATAGAGGGCATAGTGTGCGGCACATCTCGCGTGGCCGAATACAACCAATGGTAATTTTTATAACGTCCAAGGTGAGCATTCACATTCCAACTTTGCGTATTGAGCAATTGATAATCTAAAAATAGATAATCGAGTCGTAAGCCCTCATCGAAGCGATTGCCGCCATTAATATACATGCCTTGAGCTGACACTCTGAGTTTTTGATTAATACGATAAGAGGTATTTAACCCCACTTCTGTTAAGCGCAATGACGCATCACCGGTGTCATTAATAAAATTACTGTCGCTGGACTGAATAATGCCTTGGGCACCAAAACCATGCCACACAATATCGCTTGCTAAGCTTCTTGGAGAATGCGCAAAATAAAAAATAAAAAATGAAAATATAATGACGGCTCTGTTCATCTTAGCCCTCCTTAACAATGCGTACAGCATGTGCGCCAGGTGGTAGTGACGTTGAGAAAACATAACCGATAGCACCCGGTTCCTGACTGATCATATTAAGCATTTCTTGACTATCACTGACCAAAATGGGCTTTTCTCCTAAACCTGAATAAGCTAACTTATTCCACATGCGTTCGAGTTGATAAGGGAACATACTCAGTACATTTTTACAAAAATGTTGATGGGCAGGGGTTTGTTTACTCAATACATACACTTTTATTGCGGAACCATCTTGCCAAGTGGTTTGACGCATTGAGAAAATCCAACGTACACTGCTTTCACTCAACGTGGTCACATTGACATTATTATTCACAATCACCTGCACCTGAGGTTGCTCGGCGTAGGTAAGGTTTGCGCAAAACAGCATCACTAAAGCGAATGCGAACCGATACCCTATGCGATGAATATTGTGCAAAAAAAAACTCCTAATCAAATACCGTTTTCTGTGCAGTAAAAAACAACAGGGAGCATAACTCCTTTTATTTTTAGTAAGTTATGGGTCAGTATTACTTGTTATTGCTATTTATTACAGGAAATTTTTTATCCTATTGAATGAGCGTGCATGAGACCTATTGGCCACTAGCTTAGTCGAAAATAACCAAAATACTGTTAAAATGCCTGCTGAACCCATTTGATGGCGATATGATGAACACCTCTTTCCAGCCCAAACCAAAGGAAAAACTCAGTCTTTGGGGCTATACCCTCCTACTGTGGACTTTATTACCTTTTGCGTTTTTGCATTTTTGTTATCAATACTTGGCAAAGAAGTCAGTCACTCCAAAGGCTCGCATACAACGCTTTGGTTTACGCTTAAGTACGGCGTCAGCTGGGGGGCTGCTTATTCATTGTGTCTCAGTGGGAGAAGTCGTCGCGGCCGCCAATGTCATAAAGGCTATACGCACAATCCAACCCGACCTACCAATCACATTAACCACCACAACCGTCACCGGCGCCAAACAAGCCAACAGCTTATTTAATGACTCCATCACGCACTGCTATTTACCGTTAGATACTGGCTGGATGATGCGACGCCTGCTTAAACGTGCGGCGCCATCACAAGTATTGATTACAGAGGTCGAACTGTGGCCGAATTTAATTGATCAATGTTGGCGACAAGACATACCGATTTCAGTGATTAACGCCCGAATGACCGATCGCTCAGCGCGCAGCTATGGCAAAATTTCTGCACTTTTTCAGCCCATGCTACACAAGCTCAGTAAAGTGTGTGCCCAAGGCGAACGGGATTTTAATAATTATCAGCAACTAGGTACGCCGAATACGACGCTGGTATTAACCAATAACATTAAATTTGAACAGCCCGTCAGCACCGAATCTCATCAGCAATCCACTGCCTTTGCCCAGCGATTCAACATTCATAAACGCTCAATCATTGTGGCTGGCAGTACCCACGCGCCTGAAGAAGAAGTGTTACTTGATGCTTACCAAAGGGTGCTTGCACAACAGCCCAATAGCTTACTGATTATTGTCCCCCGCCACCCCCAGCGTTTCGAAGACGTATATCAAATTTGCCTCTCTAGCGGACTTAACTGTCTGCGCAGCTCCGATGCACAGCCGTGCAATGATACCAGTCAGGTATTGCTGGTTGACGAAATGGGCAAATTACAAGCCCTTTATGGACTAGCCGACATCGCCTTTGTGGGCGGCAGTATTGCCGATCGCGGTGGGCACAATGCATTGGAACCTGCGGCCTTTGAGGTGCCTATTTTAATGGGGCCTCATCGTTATAATAATCCCGCTATTTGTCAGATATTGACGGAAAGTGGCGCACTATTTGAAGGCAATGATGCAGCGCAAATTAGCCGTCAAATTTTGACTTGGTTTAACGATGAAAGTGCTCGTGAGTATGCAGGTCAAGCAGGGAAGCGTGTTTTAAAAGAAAACAGTGGCGCGGTTAACGCCACGTTAGTTGCGCTAGGGTTTGCTTAGGATAACGACACTTACTGTAGTCCTTTGAATAGATCAACCAAAGCCTTGGCTTCGCGTTCAACCGTATAATGCCCTAAGACACGAGTACGGCCCGCGAGCCCTTTTTGCTTCAAGGCTACAGGGTCAGACAACAGCGAATTCATTTTTGCTGTCACTGCGGAAAGGTCATTCACAGGGACAACATGACCATCGATATCTTCACGGATAATCTCTTCCCATGCCCCCGCTTGCGTGGCCAAAACGGCGGCGCTGCAACTCATGGCTTCTAACACAGTCAAGCCAAAGCCTTCGTTATCACTCAATGCAGACACCATAGACAAAGCACTAAAAATTGGCGGTATACGTTCAAATGGCAATTCTCCTGTAAACACAATCCTTTCACTTAGCCCAGCCTTATCAATTTTTGCCTTAAGTCCATCGACGAACTCCTGATGACTAGCCGATATAGCTCCAACGACGACTGCCGTGTAGTCTGGGTATTTCGGCAGTATTTCAATGCACGCTTCAACAAATAGGTGCACACCTTTCTGCTTGCGTACCCGACCAAGAATACCAATACCGTATTTTCCACCGTAACCTAATGCTTGCCATGCTTGTTCTTTATTCTCAGCGGGGGCGAAGTTCTCGATTTGAATGCCATGGGGAATGATGGCATCTGGTGGCTCAGCCAAATATTTGGCAGAAGCTTTACTGATCGCAACGACCGCATCCATCTGGCGAGTTAACCACAGAGTCGAGCCTGATCGAAAGCGTTGCGCGGCCGAACTGAACACCATTTTAATTTTTGCGCCAAATACGTATTTTAAGATAACGGCTTGGATCATTTCATCCACACGGCGGGCATGAAAAACGCGATACCTTCCGTTTTTTAAAGGCTTACGGCACATTTTGGCCACCTGCCAAAAGGTCATCGCCTGGCTTTCATCTGGTAGATAATGCGGACCCATCACCCGCAGATTAATCAATTTTTGCTGATAAGACATGACTTGCAACATAGTTGAAGTCACACCGGAGAAATTCGAATTAGAGTTACCTAATATCAGCTCAACCTGTGTATCTCTCGAGACGTTTGCTTCACCGTGATCCATAGTTATAACTTACTCACTTGTTTATATTTGATTATTCCCAGCCATTACTCACCACCTTACGTAGAAACTCGCATTCGTAAGCGGTACGGGTATACACTATGCCAAATTTTGCAACGCGCCTCGTGTTTAATGCCAAACATTCAGCAAACATCTAAAGACCGCAGCACCATTATATTTGATGCTGAAATATTCGCAGCCCCTGATTTAACTATTTTTGATAGTCAGCATTGGCAGTCTCAGCAGCAGATTACCGGCAGCGCTACAGGCCGCGGAACAACCTACTTTTTCACACATGCAAACAACGAGTACGTGCTGCGTCATTATCGACGGGGCGGTCTCATTGGCAAGGTGATCAAGGATCAATATGTGTTTCGCGGAGTAACGCGCACCCGCCCATGGCGTGAATTTAAGTTACTTGGCCACATGCATAGCCTCGGTCTACCTGTGCCAGAGCCGGTTGCAGCACAAGTGACGCGGTTAGGCGTGATGTATCGCGGCGATATTATTATCAAACGTATCGCTAATAGCCAAGATGTATTTAGTCATTTATGTCAAGGCCCTTTAACCAATGAAACATGGCACGCTATCGGTGCCTGTATACGTCAATTCCACGATCATAATGTATACCACCATGACTTAAATATTCACAATGTCATGCTCGATAAAAATGGCAAAATTTGGTTAATAGATTTTGATAAATGCGCCATTCACGCCAGTAATAATTGGAAGCAAGCAAATGTAAAACGGTTACTGCGCTCACTGCACAAAGAGCAAGATAAACAGTCGGCCTTCCATTTTAATGAACAAGATTGGCAAACACTAATGTCAGGATATGGTGAGTAAACACAATCTGCCTATTGCTTAAAGTGAGATGACTGGATTTATCTGCTGAATACCCAGTACAAAGCACAATACAATGTAAGGTCGAATTGTTACACTCGATTTTTTGTCACCCGCTGTTTTGGAATGAAATAATACATGTCTCGTTATTGGATACTCGGCTGTTTGCTGGTCGCTTCGCAAGGATGGGCAAAGGGTCTATCACCTTACTTGCCGCTACAGATTTCCTCTGAAATTGAGTCTCAAATAGAAAAGGTTATGGCGCTTACCCCGGGCGCACCTTTAACTAGGCCCTACAAAGCGGTAGACGTAATGCGTCGCAATAAGCTGATCGCAACCCGCTTTCCTGAACTCCATCGCTCTGTTGATGCCTATCTCGCAAGGTATAAAGACACCTTTAGCCTCACTCATGCAAGCGCGTCAGTCTCTGTAAGCGACGATGGCAGCGCAGCGCTGCCGAATCAACGTAGCATCAAACGTGATGCGAGTTATCAGCTTTCAGCCTCTGGCGTTGCCTACATATCGCCCTTTGCGTATGTTGCGGCGGGCGCTGTTTATGCGGACGGCGAAAATACTTTGTTTTATAACACCCATGTGGCTTTTGGCTATGAATATGCACAAATTGAGGCTGGATACCGGGATCATTGGTTTTCACCCATGCAAGATTCAGCGTTGCTAACAAGCACCAATGCAAAGCCCAGCGTGTCGATAACCGTCAGTAATGCCACGCCGATTACAGATTGGGATATTCGCTACGAACTGTTTTATTCAAAACTTGATGACACCACAGGGATCAGCCAACAAGGCGAGTTATTTACCGGTAAGCCTAATCTAGCAGGATTGCATTTAAGCGTGTCGCCTGCGGAAGCCTGGACAATCGGCCTGAGCCGGACAGTTAAATTTGCTGGTGCAAAGAGCAACCTCAGTATTGGCGAAGCTTTTAAAGATTTATTCACACCTTCAGGGGAAGACGAGTCACCGATTTTATCGCCTCAATCACTGGCTAGCGATCAAAAAACCGCCATTTCCACTAAAGTTAACTTACCTTTCGCTTTCCCTGTTTCATTTTATGGCGAGGTCGCATTTGAGCACTCTCCAGAGCTCAATGATCAGGAAGCTAACGACAAAGCTCTTGCTTTCGGGGTGTATTTCCCTATGGTAACCAACAACCTGTCGCTGCGTTATGAATTCACTCGCGTAGACGAGCTGTTTTATCAGTCAGACTTTTATAGCGCTGGTTATACCAATGAAGGTCAATCGCTTGGTCACTGGGTTAGCGACGTGTTCCTTGGACAAGAACAAGTACAGAAAACCAGTCACTCGCTGAATATGAACTGGAAATTCGCTCAGGATCAAGTCATTGATGTGACATTCAGAGCGGCAGATAGCGACACTAATTCTAGCGCCCAACAAGCGTATAAAGAATTAAACGTGCGCTATAGCTTTGCCACGCACTACGGTTTTTGGGGTGTAGATCTTGATGTAGGTGAAGATCGCCTCGGGGAAAAATTTAAACGAATAAGTGCATTTTACCGTTGGTAAGCATGTAACGATGCCGAAGTTGTTGTAAAGCTATTGGTTAAATGGCCTACAGCAAACCCGGCTATATTGATAAGGTATAAATTTATGCACACACGCGCTGTATATCCGGGCACATTTGACCCGATTACCAATGGCCATGCAGATTTAATTGACCGAGCAGCCAATATGTTTGCTCATGTAATAGTTGGAATTGCAGCAAATCCAAGTAAAAAGCCCTTGTTTAGCTTGCAAGAGCGCGTTGATTTAATTAAAGAAGTCACTGCCCATCTGCCAAATGTAGAGGTCATTGGTTTTGAAGGCTTGTTGGCTGACTTTGCTGATAGTCAAGGTGCAACAGTCCTAATACGTGGCTTACGCGCAGTGTCTGATTTTGAATATGAATTTCAATTAGCCAATATGAATCGTCGCTTAAACCCGAATTTAGAAAGTATTTTCTTAACGCCAGCGGAAGAAAACTCGTTTATCTCTTCTACCTTGGTTAAAGAAGTTGCTTTACATCGAGGCAAGGTCGACCAGTTTTGTCACACTGCGGTCCAGGCAGCCTTGAAAGAAAAACTACAGAAATAAATCAAAAGTGGTTTTCATTCACGCCGCAGTCGATCATTATCTCATTTTGCGCGCTGTCATAAGCGCGCAACACCCAACATTCATCAGAGGACCCATGGCTAAACGTTATTTATTTTACATATCTGAAAACTATGCATTTCAAATACTGCGCCCCATGCAAGACGAAATTCATAAACGTGGCGATACCGTCGCCTGGTTTGTAGAAGGAAATAACGTTAACCGAGAGTATTTTCAGCCTTTCGAGCAGCAACTTGCTAACATACAGGCTGTTATTGATTACCAACCTCTAGCAGTGTTTATTCCAGGTAACATGATCCCGTCGTTTATACCCGGCTTAAAAGTCTGCGTCCGTCATGGTTTTATTGGTTTTAAAACCAGAGTGAAAGATGGTTTGAATTATTCATTCATTATTCGTGATTGTTTCGATTTGTACTGTACACACGGCCCATCAATGACTGATACCTTTAAGCAGCTCGAGCAACAGCACCAGCACTTTAAGGTAGTGGAAACGGGCTTTTGTAAAATGGATCCCTTCTTCAACACGTCTGCTACGGTTCACAAAAAAGACGATCGCCCTGTGGTGTTATTTTCATCTACATTTTCCCCTAGAATGTCCCAAGCAGAAGCTTTACTGCCTACGATTCAACGCTTATCGCAAGATACAAAATGGCGCTGGTTGGTTACATTCCATCCTAAAATGGCACAAAGCACGGTGAGCGCATACAAAGCCGCACAGCATGAAAATTTAACCTTTATTGAAACCGATAACGCGATGCCATTGATGCTCGAGGCAGATCTAATGCTAGGAGATAACTCATCCATGTTGGTTGAGTTTTTAATGCTGAACAAACCCGTTGTAACCGTCAAAAACGAACATCCAAAACCACACCTGATTAACGTGACGGACCCATTAAAAATTGAAAACAGCATCGAATATGCGTTAACCCGCCCAGAAGAGTTGATGGGCAAAATAGCAGACTATGGGGCACAAACTCATCCATACCAGGATGGTCAATCCAGCGCCCGCATCCTTGATGCCACTGAAGATATGTTAACAAACCCACCTAACTTAAAGAAAAAGCCACTTAACTTAATTCGCCGCTTTAAAATGCGTAAAAAACTGGGTTACTGGCAATGGTAACGTAGCGTTAAACATAGAGGTATAATGCGCAATGTTATGCGCATTATTATCACCTAGGTTATTTTTGGCATTGTTCGCAGAAAAAGGTATTGCGCTGACCTAAAGTCACTGACTGTATCTCGCATTCACACACTTCACAGGCTTTGCCTTTACGTCCATATACACGCAGGTGCTGTGCAAAGTAACCAGGGCTGCCATCCGCTTGAGTAAAATCCTTTAACGTCGTTCCGCCTTGTTCTATGGCTTTTCTCAGCACTTGTTTAATGATAACGCCCAAGGCTAAATAGCTTTTTTTGCTGACCTGTTTGGCCGCTTTACGTGGATCAATACCCGCGATAAACAATGACTCATTGGCATAAATATTCCCTACGCCAACGACCACTTTGTTGTCCATAATGAAGTTTTTCACCGCGACACTCTTATTGCGCGATAAATCATACAAGCGGTGACCATCAAAATCATCGGTTAATGGCTCAGGTCCAAGGGCAGCAATCATTGCCATTTCTGGGCTATTCGCGTCTTGCCATAAACACGCTCCGAAACGCCTAGCATCGTTAAAACGCAGACATACGCCATTGGTTAATACGATATCGACGTGATCATGTTTGATAACGGGCGTATCAATGTTCACGACCCTGAGCTTACCCGACATACCCAAATGCAAAATGATGCTGCCTTTGGCCGTATCAATGAATAAATATTTGGCACGGCGGCGCACATTTTCTATCGTGAGTCCTTCGGCTAAATGTACATCTTCAGGCACCAGCCAACGCAGTTGCCTATGGCGCACAACAACTTGCTTAATCGGTTGACCAATTAAATGCGGACTAATGCCTAAACGGCTAACTTCGACTTCAGGTAACTCAGGCATGGGGGATATCCGTAATAAAAAGTTGTTGCCACGACATTTCAGTGACCTTATATGATTGCCCGCCTAGTGCGGGGTACTGTACTAGCATGTCAGCGCCGACCTGAAAGAATAAATAACGTCGTGGCTGACCCTCTCCTGCTAGCCATACATCCACGGTAACAGCGCCATTGATAGGCCCCTGAGCGACAGGCTCAAGTGTAGCCTGCTGCCAATGCGCCACCGCCTCGCTAAGCACTTGATTATCAACGCCCAGCCTACCTGGCAAGAGCCGCCAACCGCGCCCCACCCTCTCGATAGTAATCGACTCAGTTTCAATACTGGTGATCGTTGCGCCGCTGGGTATTAACCTAGCCAACATCGTATTGTCGTTACTCCCACCGGAAAAAAAATTCCCGCTAAGATTAAATATAATAATGAGCAGCAGCATGGAAACAATAAGCACATTATTCCACGCTCGTGACGTTAACCTGATCATGAAGCTATAAGCACTAGTATGAAAAACATGTGGGGATTATGGCACGTAAAAGACGTGAAGAAATAGACTCTTTGGCAGGATTTATAAGTATAACATTACGCAAAAAACCCGACAGATGCCGGGTTTTTCGGGAGACAAAACAAGTATTAATTACTTAATTTTGGCTTCTTTAAACAAAACGTGCTGACGTACTTTAGGATCAAACTTTTTGATCTCCATTTTGCCAGGCATGTTACGTTTGTTTTTATCTGTGGTGTAGTAAAAACCGGTACCCGCAGAAGACACTAACTTGATTTTATCACGCATAATCCGAGTTCCTTAAATTTTCACGCCATTAGCACGGATATCAGTCAATACTGAATCAATACCTTTTTTATCAATAATACGCATACCTTTAGCGGTTAAACGTAATTTCACGAAACGGTTTTCGCTTTCAACCCAAAAACGGTGGGTTTGTAGATTTGGCAAAAAACGACGACGAGTCGAGTTTTTAGCGTGTGAACGGTTGTTACCTACCGCTGGACGCTTGCCTGTCACTATACATACTTTGGACATCGTATTTGTCTCCAAACAATTCTAAAAATATTTAGCTCTGACAAGCATGCAAATACACGTGCCAGCTTTTAGCTATCAACAAGAGGGCGCATTTTATACAGCAAACAGCTAATTAATTCAACAATTAACTAATAAAAGCCTAGTCTTTTATTATATCGTGGGCAGCACGGTTCAAATTTTGTGCATTTAATGGAGCTTATTGCACCTCTTTTAACCTTGTTTTGGCTGTTATTTAGCCAAAAATGCAAACAAACTGTGAGATAGAAAATGTCACCTCTTGCTCACAATGCCCCCAAAGCAAATTCGCTTTCACAGCTACCTTGTTGCATTGTCTCATCAAACCCGTTGACCGCAAAGATATCTTCTTGCTAGCAGCATAGAATTTGAGAGCGAACCGTCATCAAGCGTTGCATACACGCTTACATAAGGCCGCGCTCAGCAAACGATACCGCAACGCCATCTCCGACCACTAGGTGATCCAGTACTTTGATATCCAGCAAGTTCATAGCGGCAATAATACGGGCGGTAATGTGCTCATCGGCCTGACTGGGCTCAGCAATGCCCGAAGGGTGATTGTGCGTTAATATCACGGCAGCGGCATTATCTTCTAACGCCTGCTTAACCAGTACCCTGGGGTAAACCGATGCGCTGTCTATGGTGCCAAAAAACATTTTGCGAAATTTTATTAATTGGTGCTGACTGTCAAGCAGCAGCATACCAAAAACCTCGTTCGGTTCGTCACGCAATTGAGCAATTAGAAAATGCTTGGTTTGCTGGGCGCTGTTGAACACGGTTTCACGCTGTAACTGCTCAGCAAAAAAACGCTGACTTAGTTCTATGGACGCCTGTAATTGAACAAATTTTGCTTGGCCGAGGCCCTTGGCTAAACAGAAATCCTGTTGGCTTGCAGCAATCAATCCCCGCAGGGATCCAAAGGTACTTAGCAAGTTGCGGGCTAAATCTACCGCGCTTAATCCTTTAATGCCCGTGCGTAAAAAGATTGCGAGTAATTCAGCGTCAGATAAAGCTGTTGGCCCTTGTGCTAATAATTTTTCTCGCGGTCTTTCATGGGCTGGCCATTCGGTTATTTTCATACATCCCTGACTGTTTAAGTGTTTCTTTTTTGCGCCTACAGCCCACACAAAATCGAAAATAAGTGGAAATTAAGCCTAGCAAAAGCGGTCTATTCCAGCCAATAATGACCATATAAAAATCGCAAGACAGCAAAATGATCCCTATGCAATTAATTCAGCAAAAGATACTCCTTGGTGTGACAGGCGGTATAGCGGCCTACAAAACACCTGATTTAGTTAGAAAATTAACTGCGCAGGGCGCACAAGTTCGCTGTGTCGTCAGTGCATCTGCAGCTGAGTTTGTTAGCCCCCTTGCTCTCCAAGCCGTCTCAGGTAACCCTGTGGGAGATGATTTACTCGACCGAAATGCCGAAGCCGCTATGGGACATATCGAATTAGCAAAATGGGCCGACAAGGTGCTTATTGCACCGGCGACCGCCAACTTTATGGCGAAACTCAGTCACGGCCTAGCGGATGATTTACTGTCAACGTTATGCCTTGCCACCAGCGCGCCTATTTTTACTGCCCCGGCAATGAACCAGCAGATGTGGCATGCTCCAGCGACGCAAAATAACGTACGGATCCTCGAAAATAGAGGTGTGCATATTCTCGGCCCCGCCCCAGGTGAGCAAGCCTGTGGAGATGTAGGCTTAGGACGTATGTTAGAGCCCGTCGACATCGTCAATATGTTAATGCAAAGTCCAATTGAGCCACTATTAGCAAACCGGCATATTGTCATTACCGCAGGGCCCACTCGTGAGGAAATTGACCCGGTTAGATTCATCAGCAACCACAGCTCAGGAAAAATGGGTTACGCCTTAGCCAAAGCCGCATTAGCACTTGGTGCCAAGGTTACATTGGTCTCTGGTCCGGTGAATTTATCTCCCCCTGCTGGCATTGAAGTGATAGACGTAGTGAGCGCCGAACAGATGCATCAGGCAGTTATGAAAGTGGTAGCTAATTGCGACATTTTCATCGGCTGTGCGGCAGTAGCAGATTACAAGCCACAACAAAAAACTCAGCAAAAGATTAAAAAGTCCAATTCGGAGTTAACGCTTACTTTTACTAAAAACCCTGATATTCTTAGTGATGTTGCCCATTTAGCTCAACCCCCTTTTACGGTTGGTTTTGCCGCTGAAACGCAAGACGTCGCTCATTACGCCCAAGATAAACTCAAACGTAAGAAACTCGACATGATAGCTGCAAACGACGTGTCGCAAGCAGGCTTAGGCTTTAACAGCGAAAAAAATGCACTCAATGTTTATTGGAATAATGGTGAAAAAAATCTCGGCGTTGCCGATAAGAGTCAGTTAGCGTTAACGTTAATGACGCTCGTCGCACAGCGCCACACTGAGAAAATGTCGTCAATAAAATAAGGACAATCTCTTTAGATAACACCACACAGAGATTACGTTAGGATAGATAATGGCTATAGCAAAAAAAATAAATCGCCGTGCCCAAATATTGCAAGCACTCGCCAGTATGTTACAAACCAACCCAGGTCAGCGTATCACCACAGCTAAGTTGGCGGCGCACGTGGGTGTATCAGAGGCAGCACTCTACCGCCACTTTCCCAGTAAAGCGCGTATGTTTGAAGGCTTGATTGAATTTATTGAGGAGACGTTATTCTCTCGTATCAATAAAATTATTAGCGAAGAGAAAGACTCTACAACCCGCTGCCAACTCATTTTACGCCTGATCCTGGGTTTTGCTGAAAAAAACCCCGGCATAACCCGTATTTTAAACGGTGATGCCTTAATGGGTGAACAAGACCGGCTGAGAGATCGTATTGCACAATTATTTGAGCGTTTAGAAACCCAATTAAAACAGGTACTTAGAGAGCGTAAATTACGCGAGGGGAAATCCCTGCCAGCGGAAGAAGCCGTCATTGCTAATTTCTTGATTTGCTACGCTGACGGGCGCATCAATCAGTTTATTCGCAGCAAATTTACCCGTCGCCCTACCGAAGATTTCAACGAACAATGGCAGCTAATCAATACCCAATTTTTTTTGAATTAATTCACAATACTTCAACCAACAAAAAAGCCAGTTTAGTAGACTAAACTGACTTTTTTATTGTCGTTAATCTACTTGTTTAGATGGCTGTTTTCTCACTCGCTACCCAACGCTTGATTTTTTGTTCAAGAATATTCAGCGGTACTGGCCCATCTTTTAATATTTGCGCATGAAAACCGCGAATATCAAATTGTTCACCCAGTTCTTTATGAGCCCATTCCCTAAGCTCCATGATTTTCAGTTTACCAATCATATAAGCCGTTGCCTGTCCCGGCATAGCAATATAGCGCTCAATCGCTTTAACCGAGTCATTTTTGGGGTTCGGCGTATTTTCAAGCAAATAATTGATTGCTTGCTCACGACTCCATTTCTTACTGTGTATGCCAGTATCTACCACCAATCGGCAAGCACGCCATAATTCCATAGCTAAACGGCCAAAATCAGAATAAGGGTCTTGATAGAATCCCATGTCCTTGGCGAGCTCTTCGGTATAAAGCCCCCAACCTTCTGTGTAGGCAGTGAAAGAACTGTATTTTTGGAACTCAGGAATACCCTCCAGCTCCTGAGCAATAGCGCGCTGCATATGATGCCCAGGAATGCCCTCATGATAAGCCAAAGCTTCCATTTGATAGGTAGGCATATCATTCATATCGTACAAGTTGGCGTAATAAACACCAGGACGAGAGCCGTCTTTAGCCGGGCTTTGATAAAACGCCTTACCTGCTGATTGCTCACGAAACGGTTCAACGCGCTTCACCATCATTTCAGCTTGTGGAATAAGACTAAAATATTCAGGCAACTTCCCGCGCATAGTATCGATCAGTGCTTTTGCTTCAGTTAAATAAGCATCACGGCCTTCATCAGTATTGGCATAGTAAAACTGCTTATCACTACGCATGAATTCAAAGAATTCTTGTAAGCTACCCTCAAAATTAACTTTTTGCATGATCCCACGCATAGCTTGATGAATTCGCTCAACATTTTTTAAACCAATGCGGTGTACTTCATCAGCTGTAAGATCGGTCGTGGTAAACCAAGCGAGACGGTTTTGGTACCATTTTTTACCGTCGGGCAAACGCCATACACCATCCCCTTCAGGCGTTAAATCTCGTTGCACTGCCAATTCACTGATCAGTGATTGGTAAGCAGGCTGAACTGACTCAAGCAGGGCGGATTGTGCAGCGCTGAGCAATGCTTCCCGTTGCGCTTGGCTAATCTCTAATTTTGCCACCTTGCCTTTAAAATCATCCCAAATACTGGAATCATCCTCGCCTTGGGTAAAAGGCGCTCCTGCAATCACATTTTTAGAGGCTTGCAGCATTTGATCATAAGACCATTTAGGCGGGAATACGCCCAACTTTTGACGAATGCGCATCTGCGCTATCACTTGTTTAAATAACCCGTCAACCCCCTGTAAACGGCTGATGTAAGCCTTGGCTTCTTCTTCATTGGTGACCCGGTGCACGTTGATAAGAAAGCTAGGCACCATGGTGTGATAGGCGCTGAACTGATCCATGATATAGGTATGGTGACGAAATTTATCATTCGCCAATTGACGCTCAAGTGATACTTTATTTAACCCCAAGCTGACATTTTCTTCGACGCTCAATTTACTCGCATCAAAGCTGGCGAGTGCGTTAAGCTGTTGCAGAGCAAGGTCGCGGCTTTCATCTTGAAACGCATCGCTAATATTATCCCATTTACCATAATCCCACTTATAACCTAAGTAACTTTGAAATAACGGTGAACGATGTAAACGTTGCTGAAAATTATCAGCAAAGAATGCCGCTAAGCGTGCCGATTCAGTTTGCGCAAGTTGCTGAGGTTTAGCCTGAGTTTGACTGGTCACGTTAGCTTGGGTGTGCGCTTGTACATGCAAAGACGAGAAGGTCATCGATGTAGCGGCTAACGAAAGGGCAAGAATAGATAATTTCATTTCGGCTCCGTGTTATTTTTATAATTTAGTGTTGATGAGTTAATGCAGTATGTCTTTAATATGCTTGTGGTTACTTGTTTACCAACAAGCAATAAGATGCGGGCAAAGCTCACTTGCCCACATACTGATTTACTGCCTGCCTTCTCACTCGCTGATCAGCGGACTTTCAACCTTATTTGGAAAAGGTATCACCAAAAAAGTCGCCTTCATTCCAGCTAGAACGCTTTGCCTGATTGGCTAAGGTCAAACCAATGTAATAATTGACTTCCGCGAATTTCGTCGCCGCTTTCCAGTTAAATGGCTGATTAAAATCATCACCGGGTTTGTGATAATTGGTGGCAAGAAACTCGCCAAATTTTTTGCTGCCATCAACCGCAGGATCAGCCGATTGTAGACCCGGCACTAAAAATACTGACGGCACACCTTGTTTCACGAAGCTGTAATGATCTGAGCGAGTAAACAATGCTTGGTCTGGCCAAGGATCTGGGCTCAGGGTTAACCCAATTTTCTGGGCCGCGAGGCTAACAGACTCTTTTAAATCACTGTGATCAGCGCCAAACGCAATAACATCGTTAAATTCATAAGTCAGGATCGGCATGTCTAAATTAACGTTGGCGACCATGGCACCTTTTGGCACCGTCGGGTTTTGTGCAAAATAGTCTGAACCTAATAATCCCTTCTCTTCAGCGGTTACCGCCACAAACAAGATAGAGCGCTTAGGACGCTGTGGCATTTGACTAAACAAACGCGCGGTCTCAAGTAATATCGAGGTGCCCGAGGCGTTATCCATCGCACCATTGTTGATTTTGTCTTTCTTAACGGTTTTAGCGATACCTATGTGATCAGAATGAGCCGAGTAAACAATATATTCGTTTTTCAAGGTAGGGTCTGAGCCTTCCAAAATAGCGACTACGTTAGGGCTACTAATGGTTTCATGTTCGCTACGTTTACTGAAATCAATACTGACAGGTAAAGCGAAACCTTTAGGTGATTTATCTTCTTCAAGTAATTGATAGATCTGCTCTAAATTCATATCCGCGTTGGCAAACAAAATTTCAGCGGCTTCTTTGCTCAAATAAGCACTATTTTTAAGGCTCGGATAAATATTAGCTGGCTGACCGCTTGTGTCTAACCAGCGCACGGTAGGGGTATGAATGTAATTCAGTAGGTTCTGATACGGGCGTACTTTCTCCGCCGTAGGTGTAGTGATGGTTATATAACCAATGGCCCCATGCTCTGCTGCATGGCGTTTCTTTTCATTGGTTGAACCAAAATGCGCGCCTTCTTCACTTGGGAAAGAAGCTGGCTTACCGGACAACACCACTACGACTTTACCGTTAACGTCTAAATCCGCGTAATCATCGTGCTTAAGCTCTGGGGCAATAATGCCATAACCAGCAAAAACCAGTTGGCCTTTAACGCTTGCCAGTTCACTGACAGGACTGGCACTGGTGATGTACTGCTTAGGATATGCTAAATCAACTTTCCCCTTGGCTGTTTCAAGCACAAGCGAAGGAGAAGATTGCTCAAGCGAGGCCTGCCTAAACGGCGCGCGTTGTAAAAAACCACCATCATCACCCGCAGGTTTAAGACCGTAGCCCTCTAGTTCACTAGCAATATACAAAGAGGCAATTTCATGGCCACGAGACCCCGTGTCACGACCTTCTAATAAGTCATCGGATAAAAAACGTAGATGGGATTTAATTCGCTCAGCATCAGCGTGAATATTTTGTTTTGCCGGGGGGTCTTGTAGTGCATTTTGATTAGCGGACTGGCAACCAGCGAGCATCAGCCCAGCTGAAAGCATCCCTAAATACATGATTTGGCGCATTTTTGTTCCTTTCTATCGGTGCGTTTATATTATTTTATTAACAGATTGACGAGCTCTGTGGGCGTTCGCAAGCTTAAAGACCTAATTAGCGCTGACTCTGCTGTTAGCTAAATTGTACGGCATAGCGAATGGCAAACAAAACCCATTGGGCTCAATGGCACGTTTTAGCGGATCACTTAACGCTTAAATCAAGGTATATAGTGCAATATTGATAATCTTGTTTATGCCTTGCTCGACTTATAGGGCTTGGTGATACGCATAAGACTGGTTAGACTGCAGCACTTTTATTTTCCAAATTTTAATTAAAGCATTATGTCGAATAACACCTCATTGTTTAGAATTCAATTTATCGCGAACGGTGTTCGCTACGAACTATACGTACGCGAACTCTGTCAAGGTAGCCTGTTTGGTTTTATCGAAATTGGCGATTTCGTATGGGACAACCACTCGAGTGTAGTTGTAGACCCCAGCCATGAAAAACTCAAAACTGAGTTCGCTGATGTCACCACAACGTACATTCCTATGCATAATGTATTACGCATCGATGAAGTCAAAAAACAAGGTAGCGCCAAAATAAGCGAATTATCTGATAAGGTAACCGCTTTCCCCAGTCCGATTTATACCCCGAAGAAGTAGATAGTTTAGATAGATTGCAAGCGCCATGGTTAGCGGGTATCGCCCATAAATCCGCCTTAAGGAGAAACTCATGTGGAAACGTCGTATTTTACTGTGCACCCTATTCATAGGTATCTGTGGCCATGTGCTGGCTGCTGATAAGTCATCAGAACCACGGAAACTCAGTGCCTTGCTTGAGCAAATCTGGCAATACCAATTGTCGGTTGATCCTATAAAAGCCACTCGCTATCAGAACAACCGTTACAACGATAGATTAAAAGACTTTTCAGTTGAGGCGTTAGAAGCCGATTATCAGCAAAATCAACAATTTCTCACCCGCCTACTGACAATCAGTGATGACCAGCTAAACCACCAGCAGAAAATCAGTAAATTGATGCAGCAACGCGAATTACAAAATGATATCGATTTGTATCGTTTCAACGCACACTATATGCCCATCACATCAGAGTCAGGCTTCTATAGTGCGTTGGCTTTTTTACCCGCATCCGCTCCATTTAAAACGGAACAAGATTATCAAGATTACCTCGCACGCTTAGCGCAATTTCCTCGTTATTTTGAGCAACAAATTGCCTGGATGAAAAAAGGCATTGAAACGCGGCGTGTGCAGCCCAAAGTCGTGCTAGTTGGATTTGAAGAGAGCATTAAAAAGTTTGTCACCAAAGACCCCCATGACAGTCAATTTTTTGCCCCTTTTACGCGTCTGAAAGATTCAGGTTTTAGTCCTGCTCAACAAGCTCGTTTGTATACGCAAGGCGAAGCCGCCATTGATCAAAGTGTTTTACCTGCTTATCAAGCATTTTATGATTTTTTAGTCGCAGAATATATTCCCAGTGCAAAACAAAACATTGCCGCGAGTACCTGGCAAAACGGCGCAGCGTTTTATCAAAATCGCAGCAACTATTACACCAGCACCACCTTGGATGTAGCAGACATCCATCAAACTGGCTTGTCAGAGGTAAAACGCATTCGCAGTGAAATGCAAAGCGTACTCGATACCCTTAATTTCGAAGGCGACATTAATCAGTTCATTCAACATTTGCGTACTTCCCCTGAATTTTATGCCAAAAGTGCCGACGAGCTGCTAATGCGCGCCTCATACATAGCTAAACGTATCGATGCCACGCTGCCTCAGTTATTTTATACCCTGCCACGTATTCCCTACGGCGTCGCACCGGTGCCAGATAACATCGCGCCTAAGTACACCACAGGCCGTTATATTTCACCTACCAGAGACGATCAGCCTGGTTACTATTGGGTTAACACCTATGCGTTAGACAAACGCCCCTTGTATGCCTTACCCGCATTGACTTTACATGAAGCGGTTCCGGGCCATCACTTACAAATATCTCTGGCTAGTGAAATGCAAGACTTGCCACCCGTGCGCCGGTATACCTACATATCTGCATTCGGCGAAGGTTGGGGTTTGTATTCTGAATACTTAGGCAAAGAGGTAGGTATTTACACCACACCTTACGAAGAGTTTGGTCGTTTAAGCTACGAAATGTGGCGCGCGTGCCGTTTGGTGGTCGATACTGGCATGCATATGCAAGGCTGGTCTCGCCAGCAGGCCATTGATTATATGCTAGAAAACACCGCATTATCCGAACATAACGTCACCACAGAAGTAGACCGCTACATTTCATGGCCAGCCCAAGCCTTGTCGTACAAAATTGGCGAGTTGACGATTAAACAGTTGCGCCAAAAAGCTGAAAAAGCCCTCGGGAATACGTTTGATTTACGCGCCTTTCACGATGCGGTACTCGCCTACGGCTCAGTGCCTTTATCTATTTTAGAGCAGAATATCGATACGTTTATTGCGGAAAATAGTTAAGATAGAATTTCATAAGAGATTACTTTTAATTTTGAGAAAATAAAATTCGGAATTTCTAACGCCCTTTAAAGGGCAGATAATAGTTTGCTAAAATTGTGAAGCGGAGCCGAGCCAACTATTTAGTTCCGTTTAAATTGAATTGTTAGAAGGTGTATGCATTCGAGAAATCGTACTAGCACCAACCAAGCAACAACCTTAAAAGTGAATTGTCTAGCTATCGCTAATCACTTTTACTTTATTAACTCATCGAGTTGATAGGTTTTTATTATAAAACCCAGAACAGTTAATTGCTCAGGGCTTTTTGCTAGTAAACAACTCTCTATGGTGGCACCAATTCCCGTTTGAGTTCACTTTGGGAGATAAATAACGTCAGTAAGTAATGACATGGATATCGTTACTAAGCGAGGTATTAACCACGAATGGCCAGTCTGAGCTGGTGCGAACAGAAGTTATTTGCTGGACAAGTTTAGAAAACGGTACGGGCTGACTTCTCTCTCGTGCTCGGACAGATACTCCAATATTTGCATCATAGTTCCAATCTAGGGTGCCTTCCAAAGCTTTAAATATGGGCCGCGCGTTGTTTGCGCGCCCCTGCCATAATTTGTTTGTTATACATTACCTACTTGCACTCTATTCTGTTTTAGGCCAGTTCCATGCATACCAAACCGTAGAAATTGAAAGTAATACTTCAATAGCCGTCAGATATAAATAGAAGCCCCATGTAGTTTCTAGGTTTACCGCAACAAGAAGGGCTACGTATAAAGTAGGTATGATTATATTTAACCAGCGATTAATATTCGGCTTTAACACTAGAGTAAAAAATATCATTACACTGGGGATAGACATGAGTAGAGCAACTGCAAAGAATTCTAATTGAATCCCCTCCTTATCTGATGTGACTTCCATCGCCTCGGCTAAAACGCCGGGTACATAAACTTCAATATAATCACCATATACATAGCAAAACATAACCGCTATCCAAAGAGAGGATATGATTAGCTTTACGTTGATTGGGAAGTCTTGAAAAACACTTTTTGAATTATTAGCCGAACTCATTTTAAACTCCCTTTTCGAGCAATGTAATCGTGGTAGAGCGACCCATCACTGAGCCGACCCCACACAGAGCCGGACGTGCGGAATTACCACATCCGGCTCTTCAGTTATATATTCACCCGTGTAAATCACTCTCACTTTAATACCAGTCAACATGGATAACTCTTTTGCTAACTTGTAGCTTCTGTATTTGGAAATACTCTAGCATCTTCTTGAAATTACTCCAGTTGTAACTTCGACGGCCACTGCGTCGGTTGAGCCATTTGTACAAACTATGTAACACATAATTGTACAGTTTGCTCACACTGCGGCTGTTGTCGGGCAGTCCGAAGTAATTTCTGAACCCGGTCTGTTTACGTTTCAATTGAGGCAGCCAAATCGCTAGCTTCTGCGAACGTTTAGCTTTAATGAAGTGGTAAAATTCGCTGAGGCTGGCTTGCTGCTTTTTACTTGCAGTTCGCCGCCGTAACCTCGGTTTACCCTTCACATCAATCCCCCAATAAAACGCAAAGCCTAAGAAGAAAAACTGACGCTTGCGACTTGGATAGAATCGACTGAACCGCAACAGGCTAGTCTTTTCAGGCGCAGTATCGAGTTTGAACTTCTTCAGCCGTTTGGGCAGCACGCGGTAAAACCGCTCAGCATCGTTGGCATACTGAAACGCGCACACAAAATCGTCGGCGTAGCGGATCAGCATTGCTCTGCCTTTCATGCGAGGTTTTACTTTCTTCTCAAACCACAAATCCAGTGCATAGTGCAGGTAGATATTGGCCAGTACAGGGCTGATGATGCCGCCCTGTGGTGTGCCGCTTTGTGGTTTGTGTTAATCCCCTTCGGGGGTTTTTATCCGTGCTTTTAACCATTGCCCGATTAGGCTAAAAAGTGCTTTATCATCGATACGTTGCTTAAGCATCTCCATCAGCCAGTCATGATCTAGATTGTCGAAAAAGCCTTTGATATCTGCCTCAACAATATATCCATAACCTTTAAACTGAAGGTTCAACACCACGCTATGTACTGCTTGATGTGCACCCTTGTGCGGCCGGTAACCATAGCTGTTTGGCAAGAAACCCGCTTCCCAGATACTTTGCAGTATCTGGCTCACGCTTTGCTGCACCAGTTTGTCATCGACCGTTGGCAGTCCTAGTGGGCGCTGCTTGCCATTACTCTTGGGGATGAAGACCTGTTTGATGTCATTCGCTCGATAGCGCCTGGCTTTCAGTGCGAGACGTAAGCGGGTGAGGTTTTCCACAAGCGCTTGCTGGTATGTCGGCACCGTAATGCCATCAATACCCGGGGCCACTCGTTTATTCAGTTGCTCCCAGCTTTGATACAGTAAGTCATCACCTAGTAATCCATATAGGTTTTGAAATCTGTGACTGGGGGTGGGTTTGTGATTTAAATTTGATGGCGTTTAGTTCGGTTGTCATAGTGATCCCAGCCCCACTTTGTCCGGCCTATGTGTCTGCTAAACACCTGATACAACTGCTTGCCCCTTCGTGTCTTTAAAAACCAGATAACCAAAATTGAGAATAAAATCGTCGCGCTCATAGGATCCTGTCCAGATTATCAAGCAAAGAACTGCATCTTACAGAGCATGAAAGGCATTGGAAAAATAGCTTCCGCTTCCATCATCAGTAACTTGCCAGAGTTGGGTTACATGACCAACAAACAAGCCTCTGCGCTAGTCGGTGTAGCCCCCATGAATCGAGAAAGTGGGCGCTATAAAGGACGGCGGAAAATACAAGGAGGCAGGCATCAAGTCAGAACCGTTTTATACATGGCGATGATGTCAGCGATACAAAGTAATCCTGTATTTAAGGGAACATATCAACGATTAGTCGCAGCAGGTAAACCTAAGAAAGTCGCCATTATCGCCTGCATTAGAAAGATGGTCGTTATCTTAAATTCGATGCTCAAAGACGGGGTAATGTGGGAAGCGCCAAAGGCTACAAATTAGCTATTGACGCCATAGTCTCTTGTTATATTTTTATTGTTTAGCTAAAGCTGATTTTACAATAGCAAAGCCGATAATCCCTAAAATAGCTCCAGTAACTTTATCAATGTAATAAGCTAGTTTGGTAAATTTACTACGTACTTTGGGTGTTGAAAGAAGAAAGATAATTGATAGATCCCATAAAAAGACTATAGCGGTCATCCAAATACCTAAACCTAGCTTGAAAGCCAAACCAACGTCAGGAGTTAGTACAACAGTAAATAAACTAAGATAAAACAATAAGTTTTTTGGATTTAATATTCCAGACATAAACCCAGTAATGAATTCCTTAAAAAAAGTAGCTTTAATCTTATTAGAGTGAGAGTGTTCAGCTATATCCAAGTTTTCGTACGAGCTTTTACTAGCGCGTAAAGCCTGTACAGCAAGATAAATTAGAAATAGCCCTCCGATAACTTTAAGCACAATCATGACGGTAACAGAAGCAGCTAAAATAGAACCCACTCCAATCAAACACAATCCAATATACAAAGCGTTTGCTGATGCAATACCTAAAGCAACACCAATAGCATTTTTACCTTCATTACGTATTGCGCTTTTAACAACTAATACAAAGTCAGGCCCTGGACTTAACAACGCAAGAAAATGCGCTATTGCTACTGTTACGAAGATACCAAATAAATTTACATCCATACGAAAATCCTTTTATTAATTGAGAAATGCGAGAAGCATAGATTAAAAATATAACAAATTATTAGTGAGGCCTTGCAAGCTACATTACCTTGTAAGGTAGGAAGGGGCTATGTAAAGGCGCGTAAATAATGATCAAAAAATCCTACCCTCGCAAATTTAAAGCTGATTAACCTCTTGAGCCCTATGTTCTAAGCTTTAGCTGCCTGTAACAAAGCTGAAAACTCATTTTCATTCACTGGCATGATCGACAACCTATGGCCTTTTTTGACTAAGCCCACTTCGTTTATCTCAGCCATGGTTTTGATTTTTTTCAGCGCTAATACAGCGGGGAACTTTTCGATGAACTTTACATCGACCATCACCCAACGCGGGTTGTCAGTGGTTGATTTAGGATCGTAATAATGACTTTCTGGGTCGAACTGAGTGTGATCAGGGTAAGCTTCTTTAACCACTTCAGCTAAACCCGCGATCCCTACCTCCTTGCAGCTTGAATGATAAATAAAGACCTTATCGCCTAATTTTACTTGGTCACGTAAAAAGTTACGCGCTTGGTAATTACGTATACCGTCCCAGTGCTCTGTTTGCTTTGCTCGGGTGGCTAAATCGTCAATGCTAAAGGCATCGGGCTCTGTCTTGAATAACCAATATTGCATGTGAATTCACTTATCATCAGCGCGAAAGAGCAATTATCCTCAGTCATCTATGTATTTCAAGCTTAACTTGGTAACCCCGACTCCCTGCTCTATTTAGACATATAACAATAATTATACGTTGAATCAGATACATCCGTAATCTTACCTTTGCTGACTATGTGTAGACCTTGCATATCAATACGCGTCGAATATACTGTATCTATATACAGTATAGGTGATGTATGAAACCCACTATAGATGGACTCAAAAATAAACGCTTACTTTGGCAAGCTAGCCAGGTAGGCGCTGCGCAAAAAACACTTCCTAGTGGTTTTGAAGTGTTAGATAAACACTTGCAAGGTGGCTTGCCTGAGCAGGGCGTAGTGGATGTCAGTACCGCTATCGGCATTGGAGAGTTACGTTTATTGCTACCCAGCTTTGTATTACGTCAACAAAGTAGTGAGAGGCTTTTAGTTTTTATTGCCCCGCCAGTTCACTTGAACGGCCCTATGCTGTTAAAACTAGGCTTTGACTTAAGTCGTATCCTTATTATCGAACCGCAAAATGCTAAAGACGCTTTATGGTCAGCTGAGCAATGTTTAAAAAGTGGCTGTTGTGATGGGTTGTTTCTTTGGCAGCAATCTTTAGCAATACATCAAGCAAAGCGACTGCAGTTTGCTGCGGAAACAGGTGGTGCGCTCAGCATCATTGTACGCCAGAAAACAAATGAGCATTTTTCATTGCCCGTTTCATTAACGATGAATTTCACAGCTGCTCCCGAAGGCATCAATGTCACGGTGACTAAACGTAAAGGCGGCAGTCACAGTGAGCCCTTTGTCGTCAATATGGTGAAGGTGTGGCCGGAATTAACACATCGATTATCTACAGAAAACGTTCTACCACTGGCCACTATCCATAGTCTGACCGGTTAATATTTGCTATGCATTCTTTGTGGTTATATCTACATTTTCCTAACTTACAACTGGACTCCTATGCCATTGAAGAGCCAGATGCGTCTCTTCCTCGGGTGATCTTAGACTCTCACAGCGGCATAGTGCAGCTAAATCAAGCTGCACGACATGTAGGCATCAAGACGCATATGAGTTTAGGCACAGCAGCGGCTTTACATCGAGATTTACAGGTGCTGCCTTCTAGTCCCAAAATAGAAAAACAACAGCTCAATCTTATTGCGCAACGGCTATATTTAATCGCCTCTGATATCTGTTTTTTTAGCCCTCAAGGGTTATTGCTCAGAGTACATAACATGCTGCGTTTATACGGTAGCTTAGACGCACTTTGGGGTATGATAAAAAAGCAGCTTGCCCCCCTCAATGTTGACTTTTTTTATGCATCTGGTCATTCGCCTTTAGCAGCTAAGTTATTAGCGTTAAGAGGATGGAATAAAGTCACCGAGCAACATGACGTAATACTCACGGCCCTCAAAAAAGTTGATTTAACCGTTACCGACTTAACCGCAAAAGATGTGGGTAAGCTCAACAGCGTTGGAGTAAAAACGGTGGAGCAATTATTCGCGATTCCGTTTGGCGAGCTGGCTAAACGTTTTGAATCTCACGTCATCACTTATCTAGGTCAACTTAGAGGTGAGTTTAACCACCCAGTAGAATTTTTTCATCCCGTAGAACATTTCCAACAGCACATTGAACTGCTATATGAGATTGAACGCAGTGATGTATTACTGCGACCGATTCAACACCTGCTGACTAGTTTAGAAAGTTTTTTATTGCTCAGAGACGAACTCACCCAACAACTACACCTCACCCTTTATCAACGAGGCAAAGATCCCTTAGAAGTTCACATCGGGTCTCAACAAGGTGAGTACAGAGCAAAACACTGGTCAGCTCTACTTACTCTCAGGTTTGAGAGTTTAATATTGAATGCACCGATTGTTGCAATACAACTAGCTACTGGCAAAACCTTTGTGCGCTGTCCTGACAAGCATGACCTATTTTTGGGCAAACAAGGAGCCGTTTCACGCTTACAGTTGGTTTCATTGCTGAGCGCAAAATTAGGTGAGAATGCCCTATTCAGTCCCAGTACGGTGAATGATTACCGCCCTGAATGCGCATCACAATACACATCGGCATTGGAAATAAAAGAATCTCATCCTGAGTATCATCAATCATTACGCCCAAGTTTATTGTTACCGGTTCCGGTTATTTTGTGTGAAGCTGTATCTATCATGCATGGCCCTGAGCGGATAAGTACAGGTTGGTGGGATCATCATCCTATAGTGAGAGACTACTTTATCGCGATGAGTCAAAATGGTCAGTGGTTTTGGGTATTTAAAACCCCTGAAAAACAGTGGTTCCTACATGGTATCTTCAGCTAATGGATAAGGGAACCTCCACCCAATATGCTGAGTTATTTTGCCAAAGTAATTTTAGCTTTTTACACGCAGCATCACATCCACAAGAGTTAATTTCCCAAGCTGATCTCTTAGGTTATCAAGCACTTGCTATCACTGATGAATGTAGCGTTGCAGGGATAGTACGCGCTTACTCAGAAATAAAAGAAAAACGCCTTAACATCAAGCTTATCGTTGGCAGCTTGTTTCATTTTAATGACGAATTACAACTCATTTTACTGTGCCCCACTCACGCAGCATATTCCGAGTTATGTCGCATTATCACTAATGCTCGTAAGCGCGCTGAAAAAGGTAGTTATCATATTGAATTATGGGATTTGAAAACGGCGAAAAATTGCCTTGCCATTTGGATCCCAAAGGGTGAAAAAGCACTAGATAATCACTGGGCAAACTGGTTATTAAAGCATTATAGCAATCGACTATGGATAGGGTATCAGCGACACCTCACTTGCGGGGAGCAAGATTATCTAAGCCATTGTGAAGCCTTACAACGTACATTCAATATTCCCATCACGGCATGTGGTGGCATATTAATGCATGATCCCGACCGATACGAATTACTTTGCGTTCTAAAATCCATACATCATGTTAAAAATATAGAACATATAGTCGATAAAATCCCACAAAATATTGAACGTTCGCTACGTTCGATGACTAAATTACAGCGCTTATACCCAGCGGATTGGCTTGCGGAAAGCGTTCATATTGCCCGCTTGTGTACCTTTAATATGAATGAACTCAGTTACCAATACCCTGCTGAATTAATCCCATTCGGCTCAACGGCAACGGGACATTTGCGTAAATTGGTTAAGGCAGGAATGAATATTCGCTTTCCTAACGGTGTTGCTTTTGCTATCAAGCGGATCATAGCAAAAGAACTAAAACTGATAGAATTACTTAAGTATGAGTTTTTCTTTCTGACTATTTCAGACATTGTGCAATTCGCTAAAGTACAAAATATTCTTTATCAGGGACGTGGCTCCGCAGCCAATTCAGTGGTCTGTTATTGCTTAGAAATCACCGCCGTTGACCCTAGGCAAATATCTGTCTTGTTTGAGCGATTTATTTCTAAAGAACGCAATGAACCACCTGATATTGATGTGGATTTTGAACATGAACGTCGCGAAGAAATCATTCAATATATTTACAATAAGTATGGACGTGAGCGAACTGCAATCGCAGCCACGGTGATCTGCTATCGCCAAAAAAGTGCAATTCGTGATGTGGGTAAGGCATTAGGTATTCATGAGTCTCAACTCGACTTTTTTATAAAAAATATTAATCGTCGAGATAAAGCACTTAATTGGCAAGCACAAATTACAGAGCTCGGGTTAGACCCGAGCTCTGGCAAAGGTAAGCATTTCATCCACCTAGTAAATGAGATTAAAGGCTTTCCCCGTCACTTATCCCAACATGTTGGCGGCTTTGTGATCTCAGCCAACCCACTCTATCAACTCGTGCCTATTGAAAATGCCTCTATGGCTGAACGTAGTGTCATTCAGTGGGACAAAGATGACTTAGAAAGCTTGGGGCTACTCAAAGTAGATGTACTGGCGCTGGGTATGTTAACCGCCATTCGTAAGAGCTTTGACTTGATTGTGAAACATCAAAATAAAGTCATTTCCATTGCCGATATTACCAGGCTACCAAGTGATCCTGACGTATATGACATGATCCAACGTGCAGATACTGTGGGTGTATTTCAAATTGAATCACGCGCGCAAATGACTATGTTGCCTAGGCTTCGCCCTAAATGTTTTTACGACTTGGTCATTCAAATTGCAATTGTAAGACCAGGACCCATTCAAGGTGACATGGTGCATCCATTTCTAAAACGTCGTGATGGACTAGAGCCGGTAGAATATCCATCGAAGGAAGTCGAAGCGGTTTTATCACGCACCATGGGCGTGCCCATATTCCAAGAGCAAGTCATCAAAATTGCGATGGTGGCCGCAGGCTTTAGCGGCGGCGAAGCGGATCAATTACGTAGAGCAATGGCTAGCTGGAAGAAAACCGGCGAGCTGATTAAATTTAAAGATAAGTTGATTAAGGGCATGTTGAGCCGTGGTTACAAAAGTCAGTTCGCCGAACAGCTATATAAGCAAATATGTGGCTTTGGCGAATACGGATTTCCTGAATCACATTCTGCCTCTTTTTCTGTGCTGGCTTATGTATCGTCTTGGGTAAAGTACTATTACCCTGAATGTTTTTACTGTGGCCTGCTTAATAGTTGGCCTATGGGGTTTTATACTCCTGATCAGTTAATTCAAGATGCAAAGCGACATCACGTTAAGATACTACCGCTGTGCATTAACTTGTCTAGTTATGATCATGTACTTGAAAGTATCCATGGAAAACAGGCTATACGCTTAGGAATAAGACTAGTAAAAGGGGTTTCTCGTAAAGAAATTGAACGGCTAGTCGAAAGCCGGCCTCAAGAGGGGTTTAAAAATTTAAATCAATTAAAAGATTTTTCATTTAACCGAGGTCATTTAGAGGCGCTCGCCAGTGCGAATGCATTTCAAGCAATAAGTGATAATAGATACACCACAAAATGGTTACTTATGAATAGTGAACCTGATTTGCCACTATTTACGCAACTGTCTTTAGCGGGCGATTTCACTCCTGACGCGCCAACTACACTCAATACCGTATTAGAGGATTATCGCACTACAGGCCTGAGTTTAGCCTTGCATCCAATCCGCATATTAGCTGATGCCAACTTATTAGGTCGTTACACCCCAGCAGCACACCTAAAAAATATACAGCATAAAACAGTAATCTCAGTGGCAGGACTTGTTAAAGGCAGACAAAGTCCAGGAACCGCCGCAGGCGTAACTTTTATTACACTTGAGGATGATACGGGCAATAGCAACGTAATTGTTTGGCAAGCAACGGCTAGGGCGCAGCAACAAGCTTATTTACAGGCAAAAATATTAAAAGTTCAGGGTATTTTAGAACGAGGGGATGGTGGTGTTACCCATATTATCGCCAGGCGTTTAGAGGATCTGAGTCATCTATTTTCAGAGCTGGAAACTCGCTCAAGGGATTTTCATTAATATCAGCGAAGAACTCTCCCTTTAAATGGGACCCTTAAAGAATATCCATAACTTAAGATAAAAAATAGTTGTGTACCGATAGGTCAACTGCTGACCTAAAGCTATCGAACATAGAGTATTGAAGGCTGAGAGAATCACAGTGACAAAGAAGCATGAACTAGAGCCAGCTACAAGGAAGACAGCCTGAGTAGTCGATGATATGACGGTAGCGCATAGGATATCGCGCTGCACGCGTTGGGTAGACTTTCGCCAGCGAAGCTTGCCTAAGGCCTAATATTATTGAATTACAAATGCAAAAAAGGGCTACCCCGGTCGCCGCGCGATTGAGGATAGCCCTTCTTCTAAATGGGAGTCTGGCAGTGTCTTCCACCAACCGCGTTGTCTCGTATCGGATGCCGAGCATGGGGTGAAAGCGGGGCTTTTAGGAACCTAGATCCTGCCGCTTGAACTACCTGAGCTCTGCGAAGGGCTGGGAATCCACTTTGTGAAGGTTTGCTGCTGAGTCGCTTTTGCGCGGCAGCGCTTTAGGATGACGCCACCTTAGTAGTCGGACTTAAGCTACCGTTGTTGTTTTATTTTCGCGCAGAAACGAAAAAAGCCACCCGATTAAGGTGGCTTCATTCTGAATGGGAGTCTGGCAGTGTGCTACTCTCGCATGGGGAAACCCCATACTACCATCGCCGCTAATGCGTTTCACTTCTGAGTTCG
>Ga0209337_1000058_pt1 | contig 92582 bp, 77 predicted proteins | sample LinPmetageLP53_FD_184044 | JGI IMG/M metagenome (GOLD analysis project Ga0209337, IMG submission 184044) | Marine viral communities from the Pacific Ocean - LP-53 (SPAdes) (version 2) | ecosystem: Environmental > Aquatic > Marine > Oceanic | place: Pacific Ocean | collected 2010-02-08
GACCATAGTAGTCAGTATCAAGACATGATTAGACGTATCTGCATACGGATATGCAATTGTTTAAGAGAAACTAGTCACTAGACGACACAACACCACTCATACCATCTTACTTGTTGTTCATTATCCAGCCAAATTCAATCACTCTAACTAGTTATTGCACATTAAATCAAATTTAAGTTCGATTGTGTGCACTTGGTCTCAAAGACCCTATTTACGACATTATGTATCTCTTTCCCTGAGACACTGATTGATATAATATAGCACAATGATTGCAGATTCGAGTCTATGAATTGTCACCTACTCACCACTTTGATGGATGATTGGACATGAAATACACAGTAATAATCTGACGGATACACCTAAACTTAGGTCACTGTCCATCATTGGTGCTATGTTATGTCATATGTTTTATAACAATAACTCAGTGGTGTTTTGAGCAGTCCACTGGATATAGACAAGCTCCAGATAGTACAGTGTGTGCACGTGTAACACGCTATGCTAGTCTGTAACATAGATTAGGCATCGTAATCCATCCAAATAGGTGGGTGCGTATAAGTCCTTTTCTTTTATCTAGAGTACTATTAACCTTATTTATAAATAAACCAATTAAACAAACCAATCATGGCAAATTTACAAACAGTGGCGACTGACGCAAAATTATTATTAGTTAACATCAGATTATCATCTAAACCAGATGCAACTCTTGTTGATGACAAAGACGGTATCAATGGTAAGCTAAACCAGACTTCAGACGGTCGAAACTACTACATTGCAACATTCAGAGATCCATCTAATCCATTTGGAGTAGAAAGAACTAGAGTGATTGCACAAACTACTGACTCATCAGATAATCCTGTATGGAAAAGTGGTAACCCTTCAATGATTAAGAACTTCGTAGGTAAACAAATACCTGGAGACATAGTTACTAGACAAGTACCATCTTATATGGTAGGTGATAGAACTGTTGACTCTTGTTCTTTAGTTATACTTAAGAATGAGTCTATAACTTCTGTATTCAAATCTAATGGTCACGACCTAGATGGACAAGAAGATTTATCAGACTTAGGTAATCTTGACCTAGATACAGGTGAGATTATGGGTGATGAAGGTGATGTAACAGGTGGAACTACACGTAATGAACAAATGAACGATGTAGAGACTGCTGTGGAAGAGAGTCCTGAGGAATTAGGATAATAACTTAATGTGATGATGGGTGTATGTAAAAGTACACTCATCACCACTTTGTTTAACAACTTATATTAACAATTAAAACAATATCACATTTATGTTTAAAACCAAGGAATTAATCGATTTAACATTCTTCAAAAGGCTAAGACTAGCACTTAATTTAGAATGGACAAAAGGAGCTTTCGGCTTCGGAGTAGTACTAGATGGTACACTCAAGAACTTTGCAATACATGTAATTATACTTAAATTTGCAGTTAGCGTACATGCTAAGTGGTTAGAAGACTGTAAAACATGTTAAAATATAGCGAGTATCGTGGACCAGCGCTCACAGTAAATGGTATTGACTACCGTTTACTTGGGTATTGCTGTTCTTCTAATAAATATGAATACATTATTATATGAAAAGAAATAAGATCTTTATTAAAAGCATCATTAGTCTGATAATGTCTATATTCTTCGGAATTGCAACTGTCATACTATTAGTAATGCTAATATATGCACTAGTTACAGCTGGTGTATATGATGAAGCCCAAACATTGGGCAGAGTAGCTCTCATGGGTATGGGAGTAGCAATATCATTTATTATATCTGTATCTTTCGTAAGATATAGCGAGAAATTACAGCGATCATTTGACTATGGGGCGTACAAACGACTCAGAAACAAAGCAACCTGGCAGAAATAATACAATCAATAAACTCGTCATAGCGAGTATAAATAGACTTTAGGCTATGAGCGTCAAGGTGTTACAACCTTGGGTAGTGGGCTTGGCCCGATAAGTACAGCAATGTACCTAATGACAATTACTGCACGCATGAACAGTAATTGTTGCCATTATTTATAATGGTCAAACCAAGCAAGCAGGATACTACACGGCACCAATGGACGAATGTCTGAGGGTATGTGTATCTCTTCTTTTAGTTGGAGGGATGAGCTAGCGATAGCAATAGGAAATAACTGTAGATTTAGTTCTGAGTTAACTGTCAAGTTAATAAAGAGTATAAGTCAGTATGATGGGCAATCTTAGGGAATAAGATATAACCTGAAATACTATAACGATGAAAAGTTGTACCTAGGATGTATTGTATTTTGTCTTTCAAAAGAAGACGAAGCAATTGTGGACCAACCACATCCTGGAAAGTAAATGCATAACAATAACTAAAAGAACAAGTGTTGGCCTGTTACTCCCGAAAGGTGACTAAATCTCTGCTTGACAGAGAGTGGATGATTCCTCAAGATGATTCTGTTTGCGAGTAAAAGACTGATATAGAGTTTAGCGGCTTTATATTACGTTCGAGTAATTCGTGAGTAAGTAGTAACATTAGAAGTGGTTAGTCTAACTAACCGTCACTGCACATTACTATTGGAGACAATAGTGGATATGTTGTTAACCTTAAGGAGGAACTAAACAACTAAAGATGTGTGTATAATGGTGTAATCTCAGCCCATTATATTTTAAACTATGAATAAAGTTAAACTTATTCGAAGACTTAGATGGGAGCTTGCACAACGTAAGCGTACAATCCTATTACACAGAGTAGTCATCTGTATTCTTATCTTAATCCTAGTATTCATTTACTAGGGTTAAGAGTATTTATTAACTTAATTAAACAATTACTATGGGGAAAACCAGGTACAACCATGACGCAAACTCTCTTGGAGAGTCAGTTGGATTCGATAGAGACCAACAAAAAGAGATCATTAAATGTTTTAATGACTCGTTAAATGAATTCGATGAAGATGAAGCTGCTAAATCAGCAATATTAGAAAGAACTATTACTTTAGCTATACAACGAGGGTTACTTAAAGATCATGAAGACTTTTTCTTTGCTGCATTCTTTTTGTCTGAGTTTATAACAAGAAGACTAGTAGAAAGTGATAATGATGAAGAAGGGCCTAGAGTTGCGAAAACTTTGAAAGCTATTGCAAGTCAATTTGCTAAGCAGATGAGAAAGAGAGGTATAGAGTTAGATGATTTACCTTTAGATGATATGATAAATGAAGTTAAAGGTGACATGGAAGATTTTGATAGTGGAAACACAGCAGATCTACGGGACCCTGATGACCTTTCTAAACTCATGTCAATGGATACTGGTGACATAATAAACAAAAAGAAACTAGTAGCACATATGGAATCAGATACAAATGACTTTTAAATAAGTTTTAACTATATAGTTATACAATTATTTGTATATTTATAACTTTAAATATTAGATATGGCAAACAAATCAATCAGTAAGACCCAGGGAATTAGCAAAATACTCAAAAACAGTAACAGTGTTCTAAAAGAATTAGAAACTGCTGATAAGTATAGCGAACAACTGGACAGTCTTGCACGTCTATCACTTGAACAGGAAGACGTTAAAATAGATGTTCAAATTTATGTTAAGGTAACACCTAAACACACAGAAGAAAGCAATGTAGCAGGGCCTGGAGACTTACTTAAAGCTTTAAAGAACTCTAAAAACCCTGAAGACTTTGTTGATGCACTTAGTAATATAGATGAATCTATACATGACCACAAAGATGGTCATAGTGATCCAAAATATTATGAAGCTAACCTTGACAATGTAGATAACTCTACCTTTCTATGTGTTGTTGATAAACTACTTCAACATTACAAATCACGCAGTACTAATTTATTAACCAAATTAAAATCTTTACTATGACACTATTAATTATCCTTGGGAGTTTATGTCTTATTATTTTTCTAATGTTTTACATTGGATATTCAAAAGAGAACAATGAGCTACAAGACAACATGAAAAAGCATACAGCAAATCATGACAAACTTGATGAAGTATTATCAAAAGCGGATGAACTAGCAGCTACATTAGCGGCACATAAAGTTAATCCTACTACTCTGAGCACAAGGGCAGAGAAATGTATTAAAGGTCTACACATAGTTTATGTGCACGATCTGGAAGCAGTTACAGTACGTAAATTAGAGGCTGTAAAAGGAGTTGGACAAAAAACTATAGATGAAATAGACTTTTGGGCAGCAACAAATTATGACATCACAATCAGATAACAATTCCCTTGGATAGGTTATCTAACGATAACTTGTGTGATTGTTCGCTTATGACGGGGCTTCGGCCTTGTTATAAGCTTTTTTTTATACGGGGGTGACATGGCTTTGACATTCTGATGGAAGTATAAATGGCAAGCAACGATGCTTTTTAACTGGCGAAAATAGTTATTCTAAAGTCGCTAAGTTCTTCCCTAGAGGGAATGGATTTATCGCTAGTGCTCTACCACTACAAAGTGTAGAACTTGCAGTAGCTGCTTAGGTAGTTATTTCGAAAGTGTTTTTTGGTAATTTGTCACTTAATACAAAGATGGCCTAATTAGCTCTAGGAGCTTCAGGTCTGTTTCGCTTGACTAAGCGAAATACCGTAGTAAAGAGAGCACGTAAGTAATGTGTAACTCTAGAAAAATATAGTCAATTACTTAAAAGCTTGTACATCTATTTATGTGGATACAGTATGGACGTGGGTTCGAAACCCACCACCTCCACTTTTTATTAACTATTTAAAACTATTATTATGGGATTTGATCTACACGGGGTGGCACCTAAAATTAACCAGCCAGAGCCTAAGATTTTAAAAGACAATCATTGGTCTACTGTTACTCCAGATCTTAGAGAAGCTTATACGATTGCTTGGGATGAACATGAAAAAGTTAATCCTGGTATATATTTTAGAAACAATGCATGGTGGTGGAGACCACTATGGACATATGTATGTAATATATGTCATGATATATTAACTCAAAAAGATATGGTTAAAGGTACTTGGAATAACTTTGATACTATATCTAAAACTAAAGGTATTAAGATAGCTGCACGTATAATGAAAGAGAATAAGAGTGGTGCTCTTGATAAGTATGCTCAAGGGTATGAAGAAGCTATTGCTAAACTAGATAAAGAAGATTGTATGCATTGTAACGGCACAGGTAAACGTGATGATGAACATGTAAAAGGAAAATGTAATGGTTGCGAAGGAACAGGTAAACGTGAGGCATGGGCTGCATCATATCCTTTTAGTGTGGAAAATGCGTTACAGTTTGCAAAGTTTGCAAAAGAATCGGGTGGATTTCAAATATCTTAATTAAAATTGATTATTATGAACAAAATTTATGACGAGACGCAAAGCATTAATAAATTATTTAGAATAGTTACTAATGTATTCGGCATTTCAAAGCAAGAGATGATATCTAGAACTAGAAAGAGAGCGTATGTAGAATCTAAAACTATGTTTGCTGTTATTGCTAGAGAAAAATTATTATTAAGTACAGTAGAAGTAGGTGATCTTTTAAATAGAGATCATAGTTCTATTATACATTATAGCAGGACACACAAAGATCTATATAAAGTAGACAAGACTTATAGAAGAATGTTTGATCTTATAAGTAATACCTTTACTGATAAACCATTTATGGCTGATAAATTATTAACTGTAGATGACAAATTAAGTATAGCGCATATTAAAATTGATACTTTACAAGTAGAAAATGAACAATTACGTGATGCAATGACTCTTATAAAAGAGGCAGTACTTACGTATTAATGTAACTGAAAGGACCCCAAAGCAATACCTGTTCATTGACTGAATGATCCAGTCTCAATGGCTAACAACGCTAAGCGGGTCCTTAAACTAAAAGAAGAGAGATGAGCACACAGTAGTTAAATCCTATGCCAAGGGTTACTACACATAGATAACATGCTAAAGAGGGTTTTCCTCGTTATCGGTCTGGTTCGACTCATCTCTCAACTTTTTCTTATTAAATTATTTATTAACTAAACTATATAACATGGTAACTAACGAGGTGGCTAAGTTTAAACTTAGAGTATTAAAACATGTATCTAACGTAGTAAAGGGTGGAGTAGAATTACCTCCTGTTATGTATGTTAGAACAAGTAAAGGCAAATTTAAAATTATGCCTGTAGCTCCACAATTAATGGCAGAAAAAGAACTACGAGATAAATGTAGAGAAATTATGCAACACATGCTAACTTTAGCGAAGGCTGATCTTGTGTGTTTTGTATCAGAAGCGTATGTTTCATCTATTCGTAGAGATGAGATGAGCCCAGAAGAACTAAGAAGGGCAGAAGCAGGGCGCCCAAGTAGAGAAGATTACAAAAAGGCAACTAAGAATCGTACAGAATGTATATTTTTGAGCTTTGAAACTAAGGGATTACCGAGAGAAAATGAGCTTATGACTTTCAAAGTTGAAAACAAATCATTACAACCTCATCATTTGATGTCAGAAATGGAGAATTCTGGTGTAGTAGGAAACGCACAAGGTAATTTTCAAAATCTATTTGAACAATGATAAATTATATAGGACCCGAAAGAAATATTCCTTCGGAACATTATAAAGTAGCAACTATTGAAGATGCGGTTAGCTACTGTAAAGACAAAAAGTATCTAGGTGTAGATACTGAAACAGAAGGATTAGACTTCCAAACAAAGAGAATGCTAATGCTTCAAATAGGAGACGATAACGAACAATTTGTTATTGACACAAGACACGTAAGTATTGAACCTTTACGTGACATTTTAGAATCAAACTCTATAATAAAGATTCTACATAATGTCAAATTTGATTATAAAGTTATTAAAAGGTGGGGTAATATTACTATGAATGGATGTTGGGATACTATGTTAGTGGACCAAATTATTCATTGTGGTAAATTTACTTTACGATATTCTTTAAAGGAGCTTTGTAAGCGCTACCTACAGGTAGACTTAAACAAAGACGTTAGAAACCAATTCGTTGGTTTAGAAGGCGAACCCTTTAAAGACGATCAAATAGTATATGGTGCTAAAGATGTAGAGTATCTATGTTTTATAAGGAATGCTCAAGAGCAAACACTCATAAAACATAAATTAGAAGACGTTGCAGAGTTAGAAAACACTGCAAGTTTAGCTTTAGCAGACATAGAATTTAATGGCTTTAAATTGGATACAGAACAATGGAGTAATATAGCGAAGGATTCCAAAGACGAAATGATTAAGTATGAAGACACATTAGATCAATTAGTTATGGCAGATCCAAGGTTATCTAGTTTTGTTAATCCAAATGTACAGACACAATTATTTACAGCAACAGAAGATATTAGAAAAATTATGGTTAAATGGTCTAGTCCTACACAAGTATTAAGAGTATTCAAAATTTTAGTACCTGATTTAGAAAATGTAAATGGAAAAGAACTGATAAATTATAGAACTCACGGATTAATAAATAACTATGTAAAGTATAAAGAGAAAGCAAAGCTTGCTACTTCATATGGTATAGAATTCTTAAAGAATATTGGAGCAGATGGTAAGATTCATACTAGATTTAATCAAGTATTAAATACTGGTAGAATTGCTAGTAACTCTCCAAATATGCAGCAGATACCTGCAGACAATAAGTTTAGACATTGTTTTATACCTGATGAAAATCAAGTACTAGTATCTGCCGATTATAGTTCTCAGGAATTATGTATTATAGCGACAGGATCTAAGGACCCTGTTTGGTTAAAAATTCTAGAAGAAGGCGGTGACTTACACAGTGAGTGCGCAGATCTAGTATTTCAAGACAAATGGAGAGAAGCTGATGAAAAAGGTAAGAAAAAGTTGCGTACTAACGTAAAAACCATTAACTTTGGCCTCGCTTATGGCATGGGTCCATTTAAATTAGCAAACACTTTACAGATAAGTACAGAAGAAGCACAGATACTAATAGATAAATATTTTAGTGTATTCCCCTCAATTAAAAAGTTTCTAAATAGTCTAGGAAATTACGGAAAACGATACGGTCACATTAAAACCTTTGCGCCTTTCAGAAGGATCAGATGGTTTGAAGATTGGTTCCCTGGTATGGGATTCAGTTCAGGAGACATGAAGGTGTTAGGTTCAATTGAACGTGCATCTAAAAATACTCCTATTCAAGGTACAGGTGCTGACATGACTAAACTTGCATTGGCTTTCTTACGAAAGAGAATACAAGATGACAACTTACCAGTTAAGTTAGTTATGACAGTACATGATCAAATTGATACAATGTGTCCAACAGATTACTCCACAGAATGGTCAGAAATTTTAAGTTACGAAATGGAAAGAGCTGCAGAGCTTATTTTAAATAATAAGTTATTGAAAGCTGAACCTAGTATTAATTCAAAATGGGAAAAATGATTCAAACAGATTTATTTAACGAACAAAAAGATGAACTTCAATTAGAACATCTAGATGCTTGGGTCTCGAATGGTTACAAAGGTACTTCTATTGCTGCTACTGGTCTTGGTAAAACTAGGATTGGTATTTTAGCAATTAAAAATACTTTAGGAAAAGATTCTAACAAGTCGGCATGTGTAATTGTGCCTACTGAGAATCTTAGAGACAATGAATGGGTTAAAGAATTCCATACTTGGAATTTAGAACATTTATTACCACAAGTAGAATTCATGTGTATACAATCTGCATATAAACTTGCAGGACATCATTGGGATATCGTTGTTGTAGACGAGGTACACACTACCTTATCTACATCATATAGAAATTTCTATGAAAATAATCTTTGGGAAAGGATGTATTGCTTCACAGCAACGCCTCCTGAAAACGAAGAGTATTTTAATTATTTACATGAACACGCCCCTATTATTAAAACAACCAATTTAAATGAGGCGAGAAAACTGGGGATTGTGTCCCCTTATACAGTGTATAATTTAGGTGTTAGTTTTACACCTGAAGAAGCACTAGAATATAATAGAGTAGATAAGCTTCTTCAAGATTGTACAGATGAACTCGGTGGACCTTTTAATGCATTTAAAAATGCAAGTAAATTTATGAAATCGAGTAATCATCCTAAGAAGAAGATATCTATTATATATTATAAGATGATGAATAAAAGGAAACAAATGTGTTTTAATGCATTTAGTAAATTAGTATTAGTTAAGAAATTAACTGATAAGTTTCCTAATAGGAAAACATTAATCTTTAGCGAAAGCATAGAGTTTGCTGAGCAAATTCAAACAGTAATTGGATCTGATTGTTCCGTATTTCATAGTAAAATGCATAAGAACGATCGTAAAGATACTCTTGAAAAGTTTGGAGAAGAGAAAGGTGTTAGAATATTAAGTTCCGTTAAAGCGTTAAATGCAGGTCTTAATGTGCCAGATTGTTCTTTAGGAATATGTGTTGCTGGCAGTTCAAAAGCCCTAGACAGTATTCAAAGAACAGGTCGTACATTAAGATTAAAAAATGGCAAGAAAGCAATTTATGTGAACTTATACATCAAAGGAACACAAGAACTAAAATGGGTTAGAAAGAGAGTAAAAAGTGATTACACAGTGAAATGGATAGATGATATAAGCGAAATTATTAATTTATAAATATATTATTTTTATGATTGCAATTGGCAAACCATTTATAGATATACTGATAGAAAACCAGCTAACACTGGAAGAGTATACAGTTATCTATTGTGTTGTTTATGATAAAAAAGATTTAATTAAATCTTATAGTCGTAACGTTAACACAATTAATTCTGAAGCGGTTAAGAATCTTCAAGACAGAGGATTCATAACTATGACGGAAGGAAAATGGGCAGCTACAGATAAAAGTGATGTGTTTATACGAGATCTAGTAGATAGTTATTCAAATCAGAAATCAGATAACCCTTTCTTAGGAGATGAAGATTTAGTAGACTTGGCGGATAGTATATATGGTAAAGAGTTTGATGACTTTTTATCTTCATATCCGACCAAGGCTATTAGGCCTAGTGGGAGGACAGATTATTTAAAAGAAGGTACCAAAGAGATAAAGAAAATGTATCTCAGTATTATTCAGGGAAATAGATGTTCACCTCAACGACTACAAAAAGCTGTTGAATTCTATGTCAACAGGCAAAAACGAAATGGTATGAACTATATTAAGACACTAAAGAATTGGCTTAAACAAGAAATTTGGAAAGACACTCTTAATATATTAGATACTGAAAGTAATGAACCAAATAAAAATATCAATTATGGCGGTAAAATCAGCTAGAAGCTTAAAGTATAAACATATAAAGACGGCCAGTGATGAAATTATACAGTATATCGATGATAGAAGGAAAGGACTCATACGTTCGCTTAGAACAAGATGGGCTAAATTAAACAATTCAATTACAGGAGGTTTGGAATGGGGAACAATAGTTACTGTGGCAGGTATGTCTGGCTCAGGTAAATCCTCAATTGCAAATGAAATGGAAACGAGTTTGTTTGATTTTAACCCTAATGAAAACTTTTCAATATTATCATTTAATTTCGAAATGCTAGCAATGAAGCAGGTAGGAAGAAAAATTTCTTCTAAATTAAACTTGACTTCGTCTGAACTATATTCAGGTAGCGACTCATTAAAAGATTTAGATTTCGAAAGATCTAGATTTGTAGTAGAAGATACGATAAAAGATTATGACGTATATTATGTAGATATTCCAGGATCAGTACAGCAAATTTATAGCACTATAAAAAGATTTCACACAAATGAAAAGAGAAAGAAAGGAGATGATTACGGAACAGTAGTGTTTCTTGATCATACATTATTAACGAGAGGAGGTAAAGGAGCATCAGAGAGGGAGATTTTAGTTAATTTATATAAGATGTTTATGCTTATAAAAAAAGAATTTAAGATTGTTGTAGTAGTTTTAAGTCAATTGAATCGAGATTTAGAAAGACCTGAAAGACTATCAAACCCTATGACACATTATCCTATGAAAAAAGACATATTTGGATCAGATGCAGTTTTTCATGGGTCAGATATAGTTATGATTAGCCATAAACCTTTTATGCTTCATCTACAAACTTATGGGCCTAATAATTTACCTGTTACAAATCCTTTGGATAGTGACCAGGCAATGATATATTGGCATATAATAAAAAACCGTGAGGGAGAATCAGGAGTAGTATTAAGTATGCTTGATAATCTTAAACACAGTAAAGTAGACGAATATGAAAAACCAAGTGAAATAAACTTTAATTTATAGATATGACAGCAAAGATAATAAAAACAGATGGTGCAGAAGAATTGTTTGTTCTGCCCTCAAAAAATCAACTCAAGATTATGCAAAAAGCAGTAGGAGGGTTGATTGAAGTAGTACCGTCAACACAAGAGGGACTTAGTGTTGTCTGTAACGAAGAAGGTAAAATACAGGGCTTACCTATTAATTATAAAGCCACTGTTTTACATAGATTTTCAGCAGATCCCTTATGCGGGGACGTAATAATTATACAAACCGATAAATTAATTTAAATGGCACAAGAAATTTTAATCATTGGAGAATCGGGTTCTGGTAAATCAACTAGTTTTGAGCACTTAGACCCTAAATCAACTTTTATAGTTAATGTTGGTAAAAAACCAATGCCCTTCAGAGGGTGGAAAAAAAACTATACAACTCTTTCAAAAGAGAATCCTAGAGGTAATTACTTAGAATCAGATAATCATTCTGTAATTGTATCTACATTAAAGCATATAGATGAACATATGTCACACATAAAAACAGTTATTATAGATGACTTTCAATATGTTATGGCAAATGAGTATATGCGTAGAGCAAACGAACGAGGCTTTGATAAGTTCACCGATATAGGATTACACGCTTGGGAGATAGCAACAGCTGGTAAAGATTTAAGAGAAGATATTACATTTATTATGGTAGGACATGCAGAAACTGCAACTGACCTACAAGGTAATAGAAAGCTTAAATTTAAAACAGTAGGTAAATTAGTAGATAATATCATTACTATGGAAGGGATGTTTACAATTGTGTTATTCACAGATGTAAGTCCTGATGCTGAAGGTAACATAAAACATTCATTCTTAACTCAATCTGATGGTACAACTACTGGTAAGAGCCCTAGAGGAATGTTTAATGAAAGTAAAATACCTAATGATATTAACACAGTTATTCAAGAAGTTAACAAGTATTATAATTAAAAACCAATTTTATGAGATTAGTAGGAAAAAGAGTCGAAAGACTAAATCGTTATGGCGATGACCTATGTATCGAATTACAAGAATCTGGTAGAATGCGTATAAGCCCTGCTTTGCAGTCTAGGATGAATCTTCGTCCTGACAACAACAAAGTAGGCTTTGCATATCCAGAAGAAGGTGATACGGAACAGGTCGTTAATATTTATGTAGCACCCGATGGAAATGGGGTTGCAGTAAATAACCAAGGAGTATTAAGTAATACACCACACAACCGTGATCTAAGATCACATTATGAAGAGTCAAGTTTAGAGAATGTCAAATTATTTGTAGCAGAACAGTCTACAGAAATGGACGGATTTCCTGGATATAGATTTTTCAAAATTAAGTCACAAAGTATGTTAAATACAGCAACAGATGATTACTCTAAAGCTGTAAATACATTAGAAGAAGCCCCTGTAAATATGGAAACTTTTGTATCTTCGCAAACAGATGAAGATATAATTGAACATGCTACAGAAACAGAAAGTTCAAACCCTGCAGTTGAAGAAGAGGTCTTTGGGACTGATTACGTAACTTCAACAAAAAGTAACATAGAAAAGAACTTTCAAGAAGATGCTATTCAAGACATGCAAAACCAACAAGAAGAAGAATCATTAGATTCTTTGGACATATTTTAAATCAATTAAATTAATAATAACAAAAAAAAAGAACTATGTATCAAATTAATCAAGCATTAAATGTAAACGAAGTATCAGGATCATCACCAATTCCTGTAGGTGTAAATGACAATTGCCTATTTAGCGGTGTAGAAAAGAAGACAGACAAGAATGGAAAGTCTTACTTAAGTTTCAAATTTACAGACTCTGACGCTAATGAATTAACTCACAATGAGTTTGACATTAATCCAGATTATGTAACTCCTAAAGAAGGAGAGTCTAAAGAAGACGCTGTTGCTAGAAGAATAAATAATATGCTTATTAGAATCAAACATATTTGCACACAATTTATTCCAAAAGACCAATTTAGCGTTAGTGGTAATAATTTTGATGAATTATGTACTAATCTATGTGCGACTATGTCAGCTGCTAATACTCACACACCAGTGAGATTAAAAGTTGTATACGATTACAAAGATTACTCATCTATTCCTAATTATGCACCATTTATTGAAGCGATGACTAAAACTCCTAGTGGGTTAAAGATTACAGCTTATGATAAAACTGAAAAGACTTCTCAAGCAGCAACTACTCAAGTAGTTGGTACTGAAGAAGATCTTCCATTTTAATCAATTAAGATAACTTAATATAAGAGAGATAGTATGCGAACTCTACCTGTGCTAGACAGTTGTAGATTCTATTTATTACTATCTCTCTTATTTTTATTATGTATGATTTAACAAACATCCAGGAACCAGAAAAGTTATCGAAGCAAGCAATATTAGATAGAATAACTGAAGAAGATATTATGAGACATTACTTGGGATTTGATTTCCAAGTAGGAAGACCTTATAGTAGCCCTTTTAGAGAGGACAAAAATCCCTCTTTTGCATTGTATTATACAAAAGACCGAGGATTAAGATTTAAAGATTTCAATGGATTACAAGGAACATGTTTTGATTTAGTAATGAATTTATATGGGTCAACTTTTTTAGAGACCCTTAACATTATAAATAATGATTTAGATTTACGTATTGGAAAAATAAAGGCAACTAATGTAACACGAAAGATAATTTCGTCTTACAAACCCGAAGTAATAGAAAGGAAAAAATTAATCCAAATAAAACCTCAGCATTGGACAAAAGTCGATGCTAAATATTGGACTCAGTTTGGAGTAACATCTAAAACTTTAAAAAAGTTTAATGTATACTCTGCAAAGTTTGTCTTTTTAGACAAACAATTAATTCTGCAGTATATGGAATATAATCCTATATACGCATATAAATTTAACGGTAGAACTAAAATTTATAGACCTCTAGCAGATAAAACACAATTTAAATGGATGAGTAATGTACAGCATGAAGATTTACAAGGTTTAGAACAGCTTGAATATAAATCTGATACTGTAATTATTACAAAATCTTTAAAAGATGTAATGTGTCTATCTGAATTAGGTTACGAAGCGGTTGCTCCGCAATCTGAAAATACAAGAACACAATTTGACTTACTAAAAGAACTTATACCTAAATACGAAAAGATAATTATATTATACGACAATGATGAAGCAGGAATGCATGGAGCAAAAACTTTAGAAAAGTTTCTTGATAACGATAAAGTTAAAAATGTTATTATTAAAGATCCTAAAACTAAAGATATAAGTGATTATATACAAACATATGGAATAAACTGCGGACAATTATTAATCAAAATGCTTATAGATGAATAAAGTATGGAAAATAATTATCCCAAATTATGAGGATAAAGTCCCTGTCAGCCAAAGACGCAGGGCAAAGTATTACAAAAAAGAAGATCACGATAAAGGAAAACTACCAAAGAAATATCAAACTCAAATACAAAAAGGATTAATGACATTCGATTCTAAAGGCTTTTTAATAGACGTCTCTAAAAATCGAGTTATATCTAATCCTTTGTCAGCAGGTAAACCTAAATATTGGACAATTAATGGTCAGCGTATTTATGATGGATCTTTGCATTACACTGCAAGGTCTAAAGTAACGCGTTGGGCTCACAAATATTTAGGAGAATATATCACTCAACTACCACAAATTAAAATACCGCCTGGTAGGCACTTAAGAGTGTGGATGGATATATATAAACCTGGAGACAGATTAAATTGGGATTGTGATAATCAATGGATTTGGACAAAGTGGTTCTTAGATACACTCGTTGAGTTTGAAAAAATACCTGATGACAACGTACAGTATGTAAGAAGCTCTGGACAAATAAACTATATCGAATCTGATGAAAGAAAATTAGTGTTTAATATTCAAATAATTTAAAATGATAGAAGTAAACAACCCTTTACTGGAACACGTAATGAGCGTGTCATCTTTAAATTTATTTGCACAAAGTCCCGCAGCTTATAGAGAACATATCCTTAGGCCAGTTAGAAAAGAAACTACATACTTTATTAAAGGAAGTGCTGTAGATTGTTTAATAACAGAGCCAGGAGAATTTAATAATAAGTTTGCAGTTATTAGAACAGGTAGACCTTCAGGTATGATGGGGGATCTATGTAAACTAATGCACGACTATATGCAAGTAAACAATGATGGGCTCCCTGTCGAGACCCTGTTTAATGTTGCTTTTAAAAAAGTAGGATTTAAACTAAAAGAAGAGACAGTATGGAAAAAGTACAATGCAGCTGAGATACAGAACTATATGAGATTTTTACAAAACTCTGTAGGTAAATCAGTTATTACTGAGTTTGAGTACGAACAAGCTTCAGATGTAGTTAATATGCTCCAAAATAGCGTGCATACTAAATACTATATGAAAGATTGTAGTGCTAACACTATGGTAGATGTATATGACCAATTAAGAGTAGATTTTGTTTATAATGATATAAAATGTAAAGGATTTCTAGACCGTGTCGTAGTTGACCACTATGCAAAGACTATACAACCTATAGATTTAAAAACAACAGGTAAATCTGTTTTAGAATTTAAAAACAGCTTTATGAAATTCGGATATTTTAGACAAGGCGCTTTTTACCAAACAGGTATAAAAGCTTGGCAACATCAACAACCAGAACTTGCAGGTTATGAACTAAAGAACTTTATGTTTATAGTTGCAGAAATGGAATGTATGCATTTACCTATAGTATATAGAATGACTGATAATGATTTAAAAGTATCTGAGTTTGGAGGATTCACGCAAATAGGCTCGCCTGTTAAAGGTTTCCAACAACTAATAGAAGAAGTAAAATGGCACCGACAAACAGATGTTTGGGATATGAGAGCCGAAGACTGCACTAGTATGAAGAATACAGGAGCAGTAGAATTAAATATGTTTAAATAAAAAACCAATTAAAAAAAATGGAATCAAGAAAAATCAAAACTAGATTAGTAGGAAAAACAGAAGTTTTTCAAATGTTGGCTTTAGGAGAAGCTACAAAATTACCTGTACTTCTTTTAGGAGAACCTGGAGTAGGTAAAACTCAAGCTTTATTAGATTATGCAGCTTCAAAATATAATTATAATAGAGATGAAGTACGTGAAAAGACTTTTGTTATCGAGTTAGATGAAGGAACAAAAACATCAGAAATTAAGGGACGTGTTAATATGAAATCTTTGTTAGAAGACAAAGAATATAAAATTGATGCTCCTATTGCTGATGCAGAGTTTGTTTTAATTAACGAAGTAGATAAAGGTACTTCTGGTGTTCGTAACACTTTACTTTCTGTTATGAGAGAGAAAGCAATATTTTATGGAAATGAGGTTAAAAAATGTGCGTGGCAAATCTTCGCAGGTTCTTGTAACGTAATTCCTAATGATGAGTTAGAAAACCCTTTCTGGGATCGTTTTGTTTTAACACAAAAAGTTGTTAGAATTGGGTCAGATAAAATGCAGGAAATATGGGAAGACAAGCATGGTGTGCAAGAAGTAGAACTTAACGTTCCTACTACGAAAGAGATTAATAATACTTCTATTGAAAAGAAGCATATGAAGAAATTTCTTACAGCAATTTACACATCCGCTTCTGATCGAACTGTATTTCATGTTCCTTTTATAACTAAAGCAGTTAAGTTAGTTTATAATTTAAGTGATATTGAAGCTATACTTAAAACTTGTGAGCTAATAGCTCCTGGTAAACTAGGTGAATTATCGTCTAAGTTAGAGACTAAAAGAGAGAACAATGTTCGTTCTTTAGTTAGCTCTTTAGAAGATATACTTAAAGGTAATAATGAAGCTTATGCTCAATTATACATGGGGCAGGTTGCCGATGCTATTGTTGAAATGGGATCTGTAGGAAGCTATCATAATAAAGCTAAGGAATTAGGTGCAGAAGTTGCAACTATATTACGTAAATGCTATGACAGTAGTAGAGATTTAGAGCAAACTAATGCTTTAGCTATAGAATTGACAAGTAGACTTCATAAGGCTACTGAAAACTATGACAATGTATTTGAAGAACTTAACGAGATAGACGGGTTAACGTTTGATGCTGTAAATGTGGAAAGTATACAGTAATAATAAAGGGGGTGTAATGCCCCCTTTTAATTTAAAAAATAAAAAATGGAAACAAATTATAGTTTAAGACAAGGTAGAAGTTATTGGAATACCCAATCTTTCTACGAAAGTAGCAATACTGCTATGAGACCTTCTCAGGCAAGGTCTATTATAAAAAATGAGCCTGATAGTGATATAGCTAGTACAGTATATCAAAGATTATATAATAAAAGTACAGCAAAATCTTTTATAAATGGAGAAGGAGCTTCTAGTTTAATGATGGATGCATTTAATCATTGGTATCAGCCTAGTAAAAATTATGATATTCAACCAGATAAATATTGGTGGCACTCTTTATTACAGAAAGTTGATAACCATCTATTACAATTTGCTACGAATGGTAAGGCAGGCTTTAGTTATGCAGCTGCTTCTCAAGTTATAGAAATTATTAACAAGTTATATAAAAAACATGGAGATGATTTAACAAATAAAATAGGAGAGTATAACAAATCTTTACAAAACGGAGAGCCTGCTCCAGACGGAGACTTTGAAAAAGATCTAGACTCTGCTGCTAACTCGGCAAAGAATAAGATTAAAAAAGATTTAGATAATCTGGATAAAACTTCTAAAACAGCAGGAAAAGGTAATGGTGTTGAAGATATCGAAATGATAGATATGATAACAGATCCTAGACTAGCTAAAATGGTAAGTATTAAAGAATCTCATATAAGAAATTTTCTAAAAACAACTATAGATAGAGCTACACAAATGACTAGTGGTAAAGCTACTATTATAGAAGAATCTATATTTGATTCTGAATGTATAGATGATCTTATAAATATAGAGAATTTTGCACATGTTGCTTTGTTTGATGATTTAACAACTAGATCTAAAAAGTATAATGTAAGTTTCGATGTTTATATAGATGATTCAGGTTCTATGGATTCTCATTTTAACTTAGGAGGCTGGGACGGACCTACTGTTACATACAGAAATATGGCGAGAATGTTAGCTTTTAAATTATTAGATATGCAGATATTGAGAGATACGTACTTATTTTCTCATGAAGACACTCTGACTAAAATAAAAAATGAGCATTTATTTTCTGCTCATATTGGTGGAGGAACTGATATTGCGCAATGTATTTATAATGCACAAAAAGCAGGCAGACCTGCTATTATAGTTACAGACGGTTGGGATAGAATTCCTGATGATTGTTATTATAAAGACTGTTTTATATTAATCTTAGATTGCGCGCAAACAGATATATCATTTAAAAAGTTTGCTGAGAATAAACAAATTATATTTTATAATGGAACCTTTTCAGAAGCTATGATAGGACAAGATGAATATAGAGGTGAATGTATAATGTCTGTTGAGGCGTATAACAGAATGCAGGTAAATTAGTATTAATTAGAGGTGGTCAACTTATCTGACCACCTCATTTTAAATTTTAAAAATGAAAACAGATTATCAAATCAAAGAAATAATGACAAAAGTAACTAATCTTTTATTAGTTAAAAATGCTAGCTATGGAGACTCAGCTACAAAGCCCTGCAATATATTTGCAAAAGGTTCTGCTATAGAAAATATATGTGCACGAATAGATGATAAACTTGCACGTATTAAAAATAAGGGTTTAGATGAGTCTACATATGACACAATAGATGATTTAATGGGATATTTATGCTTATTAAAAATTGCTATTGCAGAGGACGCATTAAGTGGTGCAGAACTAGAGTTAAAAGAGTTAAATGGTCGTATCTTAAAAGAATCTAAAACTAAATAAATATGGAAGATCTAATTTTTACAATAACTAGTCTTGTAATATTTATGTTAGGAGTAGTAACAGGAATTTACTGGTCCTCTCAAATAGAAAAAGACATTAAAAACAGAACGAATAATGATAACAAAAATAACTAGAAAGTCTATGATGATCAGACCTTCGGGAAGATCTACAGATTTTATATCTCCTAGTTTTGGATACGGTTGTTTATACAATTGTTCTTATTGTTACATGAAACGTCACCAACCTGAGGGTTTATCTATTGCTGTAAATGAAAACGATATATTAACAGCAGTTAATAATCACGCTTTCTTTACTCCTGTAGATAAACCTAATCAGACTCATCCCACTTTTACTACTTATGATATTTCATGTAACGAAGATTTTGCATTACATGCGAAACATCATAAGTGGAAAAAGATATTTCAATTTTTTAAAGACCACTCTGTTGCTATGGGTAGTTTTGCTACTAAATATGTAAATGCTGACTTACTTACTTTTAATTCTGAAGGAAAGATCCGTATTAGGTTTAGTCTGATGCCACAAAAAATGGCAGATATACATGAACCTCATACATCTAAAATTATAGATAGGATAAAAGCTATTAACACATTTATAAAAGCGGGATACGATGTACATGTAAACTTTAGTCCAGTTATATTATATAAAAACTGGCAAAAAGATTATGAACAATTATTTAAAAGCCTTAATACAATTGTAGAAGAGGAGTACAAACATAAAGTTTTAGCTGAGGTTATATTTTTAACACATAATCAAGATAAACACTTTAGAAATTTAGAGAAGCATCCGAAAACAGAAAAACATCTCTGGGTACCTGAAATACAAGAAACTAAAACTTCTCAGTATGGTGGTAAAAATGTAAGATACAAAGCTAAATTAAAACAAAAATTTATTAATCAATTTATTGAACTCCATGATAGTATAATACCATGGAATACAATCAGATACATATTTTAATTATGGAAGGATATAACGAAGAAACAAAAGACTATCATTCATTTGCAATGCAGTTTGGTTGGGGCATGTCTCCTATAAACAGACTTTCTGCGCGAAAACAATATGCAAAAAAGAAAAGATATTCTTATGTGGACAAGAGAACCAAAAAATACGGTGCTCAACGAACTGAATTATTAAAAAAAAATAAATAACATGGCATTTCAAGCATTAAAAACAAAGTTGTATATAAAAGTAAAAGATATACTACAGCAATACCCTAAAACTAGGGAAAATGACACAGCCTTAATGGCAAAACTATGGGAAGAAGATATTACTACAGGAGTAGTACAACCTTCTTCTGCTAAAGGTTTTTTACAAACTTTAGAAGCAAACGCTTTAACCAATTGGGAAAGCGCTACACGGGTAAGACGTAAAATCATGGAGGTACATCCTGAACTAAGAGGATTATCTTATGTTATGAGAAAAAGCAAAGCTCAAACTGTAAAAAAGCAGATTAAGGCTTGGCCTAATAACATAAAATGATTACATTTGTTACCCCTTTTAATTAACTAATTAATTTATTAAACATATGGATAAGAGTAATCAAATACTTAGTGACATTGTTGTATTCAACAAATACGCAAAGTATTTACCAAAAAAGAAAAGAAGAGAGACTTGGGAAGAAATTGTAACCCGTTATACAGATATGATGATAACGAAATACCCTGAGCAAAGAGAACAGATACTAGATTACAAACCATATTTAGTAGATAAAAAAGTTCTTATGTCAATGAGAGCTGCACAGTTTGCGGGACCTGCGATTGTAAAGTCGGAATCTCGTGTTTATAACTGTGCTTATTTACCTATTGATGATTATAGAGGATTTTCAGAGGCAATGTTTTTGTTACTTGGTGGAACTGGAGTAGGTTATTCTGTCCAGAATCATCATGTAGCAAAGCTTCCTGAAATTGTTAAACCTTTAAAATCACAAAAGTATTTAGTTGGTGATTCTATTGAAGGATGGGCAGACGCAGTTAGACATTTAATGTCAGCATATTTTGGATTCCGAAAGACTAAACCTGTATTTGATTATACAGATATTAGACCTAAAGGATCACGGTTAGTTACTGCTGGGGGAAAAGCTCCAGGTCCTGACCCATTAAAAATATGCCTATTTAATATAGAATTATTACTAGAAAAAAAGAAAGAAGGAACTAAGTTAAGCGCTCTTGAAGTTCATGATATAGTTTGTTATATAGCTGATGCTGTACTAGCAGGTGGTATACGAAGAGCAGCTCTTATATCATTATTCTCTGCTGGAGATGAGGAAATGATTTCGAGTAAATCAGGTAATTGGTGGGAAACAAATCCACAAAGAGGTCGTGCTAACAATTCAGCAGTTTTATTAAGACATAAAATTACTAAAAAATTCTTTCTTGGATTATGGAAAAGAATTCAAGCTAGTGGATCAGGTGAGCCAGGCGTATATTTTTCTAATGACAAAGATTGGGGAACTAACCCGTGTTGTGAGATCGCGCTGCGCCCTTTTCAGTTTTGTAATTTAACAGAAATAAATGCAGGTGATATAAAAGGACAAGAAGACCTTAATAAACGTGCTGTAGTAGCTGCTTATTTTGGCACATTACAAGCAGGATTCACTAATTTCCATTACTTAAGACGTATTTGGCAGGAAACTACCGAGAAAGATGCGTTAGTTGGTATAGGAATGACAGGAATATGTAATGGTACAGTTCTTGCACTTAACTTAAGACAGGGAGCAGAGGCTGCTATTATGTCTAATGCTGATACAGCAGAAAAGATAGGTATTAGAAGAGCTGCACGAGTAACAACAGTTAAACCTTCAGGTACAACTAGTTGTGTAGTAGGAACTTCTTCAGGTATACATGCATGGCATTCACCTTATTACATAAGACGTATGCAATGTACTAAAGATGAACAGTTATATAAGTATTTAGCTAAAAATCACTCTGAATTAGTAGAAGACATGACTTTACTTCCTAATTCTGCAGTAATAGAATTACCTCAACGCGCTCCTAAAACGGGAATTGCTAGGAATTTTGAAACTGCAAAACAAATGCTAGATAGAGTACAGAAGTTTAATACAGAATGGGTAAGACCTGGTCACATTAAAGGTAACAATACACATAATGTATCAGCAACTGTATCTATAAAGAAAGAAGAATGGGATATGGTAGGAAACTGGATGTGGGAAAACAGAGAAACATTTAATGGATTATCTGTTTTACCTTACAATGGCGGCACTTATATACAGGCCCCTTTTGAAGAGATAGATGAGAAAAAGTTTAATACTATGTACAGAAAATTGACAGAAATTGATTTAACTAAAGTAAAAGAAATAGAAGATAATACAGATTTACAGGGAGAACTAGCATGTGCAGGAGGAAGTTGTGAGATTACATAATTTTTTATATATTTGCTAAATAAATAAACAAATGGACAAACCACTTATATTTAAAGATATGGACCTTTCTCCTAAAAGAGGAGAGAACGAATCCTATGAAGATTACAAGCTTAGACGATACAACAACAATACACTAATTAGATCGTATATTAAGCATGGATATCTTGCATGGATGGGTGGAGCAGGTACCTATATTAGATCAAGAGATGGAGACCTTTAAAGTTCCTATCAAAAGTATATGGGGAAACTTTAGAGAGTTGAGGTGGTTTGAAAGACAGATGAAACAAACAGTATCATTTTGTAATGATAAAACTAAAAAGCAGCGAAAAGGTTTAGTATATTCGTATGATTTTGAAGCTTTAGAAAAAGATTTATTAGACGATACTGTTACAGATCAACCTATTGAAGTTTTAGAAGCACTAAGTGCTTCTGAGATTCCTGAGGAAGGAGAAGATAAAAATAGATGTTTAGGAAAATATATGAGATATACTAAATATTTTACTGATTACAATTACATAGTTAAAGATGGTAATCATAGATGTTATATCTTAGAGAAAATTTACGGAGGGGACCATATGATAGAATGTGTTTGGGCAGAAAAACAAGTTAATGATATGGGACTTAAAAATATTAGGGAGTTGCGATAGCTTCGGCCCTAGCTTGGGGTAGTTTTGTGATTGGTTTTACCTATACCCAGCATAAGAAAGGCTAGTAATTAATATTACTAGCCTTTTTTTTACCTTATAGACGTAATCTTCTTCTTCGTTAATCCCTATAGTGGTAAGTTAAAATATCTTTTACATATTTATGACGATTGATTGCTTTGGACCACGGCACTACATCAAACAATGCTTTTTGTATTTTTGTTTCTCCTTTTCTAGACCCTGCTTTATACCTTTCCCATTCTCCTCCCCAAGTATCACTACCAAATTGTTCCATAAGAGTCCATATACGTTCTATAAAAGTTGTAGTAGTTGCTGGAGACTGTAACAATCTTGCAGCTTCCCATGGATTTATATAGGCCATTAGCTCTGTTTGAAGCCTAGCCATAAAGAATGCATACATATAATACATATCATCTTCATCGTCTCCTCGTTTTTTCATTCCTTGTGCAGCATACATTAAAGTTACAGCAAGCCCTAATTCAAAAACTGTTTTTCTAATACCAGCCTTTTCATGTGCAGACATGTTTCCCCATTCTTCTTTTGACATAGATAAAATACCTTTCTTTACTTTATAAGTATCATCATGTAATCTAGCAAACTTTTGTCCTAGCTTTTTAAACCCGTGGTATGCAGAAAAAGCAAAATATTTTAAAGCTGTTACATATTTACCTTCTTTAAGTGTATTTAAAATAGGATCATATATACGAGTTGCATTTTTTGAAAAGTCCTTAGAATCTTTAAAGAAAGATGCATTACCCCTAGTTCTAGCAAACTCTCCAAAATTAGTAAACAATTGAAATAAGGCGCTTCCTATACCCTGAAGTCTCTGCTTGATACCTACAGGATAAAACTTTCTCATTGTTTCTAGTCCCTGCCCTACAGCTTGTCTTCTCATAGGAGGAGCATTTCTTAATGAGTATGCCCCATGTTCCATTTCATTTATCTTTTGTATTATATGAGTTAATCTACTTATTGTTTGCATATTCTCTTCCTCTTGCTGTGTACGTAAACTCATATCAAGATTCATATTACCATGTAACGGAGCTTTATAATAACTTTCGCCAACTCTATATTCTACCTGCGCAACTTTTTTATCTAAATTTACATCAAAAGCTCTGATACCATCTTTAATTTTTTTTCTAGAATAAGCTTTTGCAAGATCCATGGCCTCTTCTCGTTTTTTTGTAATACCTTTACCACTTTTATGTATATAATCCCCCTCCTTGTTTAGAACTTTTGTTTCGGCTAAAACCGTTAACATAACTTCATGGTGCATATTATGCTCTGCCAGATTATTAAGCCCATGTAAAGTATTACTATTTAAAAGAGCTTTCATTTTATTATTATAGGCGTATACATGGTTATGCATACTAAAATCATTCATAGGATCAAATAGTAGTCCTAATAAATTTGTTTTAGATCTTGGAAAAGCTCTTCCTATATCTGCAATTATGTTAGCTTCATCCATATGATAATATACAGCTCCTTTAGCCATTGATTTAGGACTAAAGAATTCATTACCTATAGATTCAGAAAGATGTAAAGTTCCACCTAGTAATCTATTACTTATTGTTGACATCCAGTTTGCTGATAGTAAAACAGTACTTGTAGCACTTAACCATAAATTCCATAGCTGTCTAATAGAAATAGGGCCCACTGTTATTCCAGCTTCTTCTACAGTTTCATTAAACATCCTTTGAGCAACTAAATCCATAGCATTATTATAAGTATTGTTAGCTTCTTGAGACTCTTCTTTTTGAAGAACTTTTCCTATGCTCTCACTTGCAGCACTAGACATTTGTTTAAATACTCTTTGCCAACCTTTAGTCTTAATTAATTTTCTACTATGTACCAAATTTAATAACATCTCTATATATGGAAGTATCTTATTCTTCTCATTATAATTTATAGAAACATAGTTACCAACTAATATGTTTTGATGTATATGCATTTGCTGATCTGCAAGTTCTATAGTCTTTGTAAAAAATATAGGAATATGTGTTAATTTAGAATCTACAACGTCCCCTGTAGCCTTCAATTGTTGCCCACTTTCAATATCTTTACCTCTCTGGTACGTAAAAATTTCTTTTATGTAATTCTTTGTCCAGTTATTCCACATTTCTCCGATACTATTAGGGCCTGTCATTACATCATCAAATCTTTCCCACATTAATTTTCTAATAGCATCATACTTATATCTAGTTTTAAACTCTTCAGGACGTGCAGAATCTCTCATTTTCATTCCTTTCAGTACAAACTTTTTGTAATACTGATAGATAGGATTATTAGGATCTGTTGCTTTTAATTTATTAAGCTCTTCATATTGTTGAGACTTATAACTTTCTACAGGATGTAAATTAAACTCTATGTTTACACTGTTTAGAAGTCTTTTTAAATTAGCCCTATCCGACTTTATTCTATTCATATTTGGAACATGGTATAGATCTTCAAAATTAAATAGTTCGTCTCTTAGAGTGTTCTCTAAAGACACTGCATCAGATATCATAGATGCTCTTGTTTCCATTAATTCATATACCTGCTGTTCTAATTTATTTATTGTATTTATTTGTTTAGGTGTAGCAGATTTAAGATCCTGAAGACTTTTTATTACAGCAGATTTCTTTAAAATAGCTTTTTCTAAATCTCTAACCCTTTCATATGCTACAGATATCCTATCTTTTTGACCTTTAATTCCTGCGTCCTGATCATAAGATTTATTGGAGTGATATAATTTCCTTAGAGCTGTATAAACTCTGTTTATTTTTCTATTATTTGCACTTGCAGCTTTATCTATTTGGCCTAAAGCATTTACTGTTGCTTTCTTTTTTAAAGCATACATTGCTTTCTTTATAGTTTCGAGATCTTTATGCCAATTACTATGCCATCTATGTGTTATCCAGCCGCTACCATTTTTACTAAGATTCCCTTTGTCATCATAGGATCTTTCACCAATAAGAGAAAAGAAATCCGATAAATTATTCTCATTCTTACCTAAAGAATTCATATACTTCTTATACTCTTGGAAAAGTATATTACCTTCATGTGCAAATTTAGTCCATCTTAATCTTCCTGTGTCTTCAGCTTTAAGTATATAATAGTTTAAAGCTCTAAGTATAGGAGAGGTTGTATTACTGGCATTTAAAGCCCATCTTTCTAACCAGGAAATGTCTATACCTGCCGATAATAATCTTACTACATGCTGCTTAGCGTCTGCTTCTATAATAGAAGAACTTGCCTGCATTTTTAAAACCACATGATCTTGAACTCTTTGTTGATAATCTGTGTTTGTTTCACCTTTCTTCCTTTTTCCTTCTTCTGTTTCTGCAAAAGATCTTCTATAAAATTCTTTAGCATTTGCTTCATATTCTCCTGTTACAATATTGTCGGCTACTTGCTCTAAAGATCTATTTTTATATTCGTTTTCTATAAGATCTAAAGTTTCTTGTAAATTTTTAAGATTCCTTATCACAGCTTCAGGTAAAAAGTAAGATTTACCTAAATTTAGACTAGAGCTGTTTTCTAACTCTTGTGCGTCTTTAATTACTTTAGATACATCTTTATACGCCTGTATAATACTGTACATGTTTTTCATTTGCTGGCCACTTAATTTCTTACCAGTTTTTTCACTCTCTTCAATTTGTTCTACTATTGTTTCTACATCTCTAATAGCATTTTTTGTATAATTAACAAATCCTCTCATCTCATTTGCTTCACCAATTTGCCTTAACAAATCTCCTATTTGTACCCTTAATTTTTGTTGTTGATGAAAAGTTCCCTCCATCCTTCTTAAGTTTTCTAAACGAGTACTTAAAGTGTCTACAATTTTTTGTAATCTTGACAACCCTGGAGTTGCAACATTATTAAACTCATTGTAATTATGTCCTTTTTTAGCTATTCTCCAATTAGCAAAATATTTAACAACATCTGTAGCCAAAGGTTCTCCATATTTATCTAATCTAGGTATTCCTTTATCAGTCTTTAAAGTATATAAATTAGGATTTTTATGAAAATTTCCAAATTGAGATTTAAATTTAGGACCGTCAATGACAGATCTATACGCTTCTTCCGCTTCAGATTCTGAATTGTAATGATCTACTAAGTCTTTATATAAAAGACTATCAACATCTTGTCCTGTTTTAGGATCCTTAACTATAAATGTACATGCCATAATTTAACATTTTTTCTTTGCTCTGGTTTTTACTTCTTTACTAAGTCGATTATAAAATTTGAGATTTTCATTAGAAGGTAAAGCAAAGTTTCCAATCTCTTTATAAATATCTTCTATACTCTTATCCAAAGATACGCCATTTTTAATGAAATCCGTGAAAGTAATCTCTAATAATTCTTTAGCGTTAGTCCCTATCACTTTATCCATTAAACTTGTAAATAAATCTATGATAGATTTTATAAGATTAGATAACATTGTTCCTTCAAATAAAGGGCCTTCTTCTTGTATTTGTATATTCTCTAATTGTTTCATAACCTTTTTAAAAGTTAATCCATAAGCTAAGAACTCATCAAATACGTTATTCATTTCTTCTGCATATGCTCCGTAATTAAAGTACTTTTTCTCTCCTGAAAGAAGGTTTTCATTAATCTTTATATATTTTTCTACAGCAGTTTGCAATTGTTCAGGCATATCTTTAAGCTTAGTTTTTTCAATATATAAATCTAATAACTTTTGTACCCTAACTTGGAACATTTTTTCTGTCGTTGTTTTACTATTCCAAGGTTTGTGTAAAGATTGCGCAGTCATATTATGAATAGTTTCATGTAATAAAACCATTGCTTCTGTCTCTGTTTTTGAATATCCTTTTATTGTGTTTATTTTAAGAGGCATAAACACTCTATTTGCATTTAGATCATAAAATGCTACTGAACTCTCAGCTCTAGATTTCTTTATAACATCCGCACTTGTATAAACAATTTCAGTGTGTGTATCTCTAGTTAATTCCTGCATCATATTAATTATAGGACTATAAGCCGACTTAACTGGTAATTGACGTTCAAACTGTTGTAAAAGTACTGTTAAAGGTCTAGAATCAAGGAAGTAATCCATCTGGTTTATTTTTTGCTGTTCAAAAAATATCTGTTGACCCTCACCTCTCGCTGCTAAACCTATGAATTTATTCCATGCTGCTGCATATCCAATATAATTACCTACTTCTTTATCATAAGAAACAGACTCTTCTGAAATTCCTGCTATATACTCCTGCAGCTCCAAGTTATACTTAAGAGCAGCTTTAATTGCTACTTCTGGTTCTATACCTTCATTTATAGCCTCAGCTATAGTTTTAAATATTCCTACAATTCTAGGACCTTTACTTGTTTGAATTACAACAGGGAAAGATTCTTCTAATTTATAATTAGGAGTAAGTATAGTATGTAAATCTTGTTCTTCAGATATAGTACTAGTAAAATCTTCTTCGTTATTTAGAGTATTACTAAATTCTGATTGAGAATCATAGTCTAATTGTGCAGCATCTAGAGGAATGAATTTTCCACCTTTGTTAAGTTTTGCTGCTATTGATGCTAAAGCTACTAGTTTATTATTTTGCCTTAGAACACCTAACCAATTATTTATAACTTTATCATTAAATACATTTACTATCTGGTTTTCTTTAAGCTCAGTTCTGTTTTCTGCATTTTCAAAGATTTTTCTACCTTTCTTATAAGTACCTGTTCTTTCAGTTAATTGATAAATAGCATCTCCTTTTTCATTATAACCTATGTGCTCCATTAAAACAACTTGTTTACCTTTAACATTTACTTCTATGAATGGTACAAAATGTTTAAATCCTTCTTTTGGTTCTCTGGTTATAAATTTACGTGCACTGTTAGAAGGTAATACTATATTATAAACATAACTTATTTTAGACCCTGGAATCTTAATGACTTTTGGAGACTTAGCAAAATATTCTGGAACTAATTCCGTATTACTAGTTTGAGTTTTAAGGAATTTTTTTAGTTCTGTCTCATCAAATATTATATTACCATGAGTTTTAATGTCTAGTACTTGTTGACCAAATTGGTCATATACACCATTGTCTAGTTCATACTGTAAAGGCGCTAATTCGTGGAAAGAAAACAAAGTATTACTAAATCCTGATGATAATATAGAGAATTTATATAAGTCCTCAGCAAATTTTCTTACAGCAGCATCCTCACTAGAGAGCAAAGCATTCCACCCTTCAGTTAATGAGTCTTTATCTACACCTTCTTTTTTCTCACTCGCAGATGTTATTATATAATCATGTCCCCTTTTAGTATTAGAGAACTCTGGTGATAAATATTGTACAAAAGGATTATCTTTTATAGGGCTATTATCTTCATTCTTATATCTCCATAATCTATTTACAACATTGTTTTTAGAGTATAAAATATCAGTTACGTCTATACCTTTGTAAAAAGGCGTTTTAGAAAATAAGTATGAAATAAAGCCTGCATAAACTTTTCTATATAAGTCTTCATTTTGTAATACTTTTTCATTACCTACTAACTCAGAAAGGTCTTTCATAATACCTTTAAAATTAGCGTTTCCAGCTAGGAATGTATTGCCAAATAAAGACAGCATCATATTAGGACCATTTTCTTGATACTTACCTAGCATAGTTCCATCAAACCTTTCAGAAAACCCTCCTATTACATCTGTTTCCAATACAGCTTCTATATTATTTTGGCCTATAATAGCCCCTACAACACCTCCTGCAGCACCTTGAGTATCTGCTTTAGAAGCTGTAACTGCTTTATTCAATTCACTAGCGGTACCTTTAAGATTTAGGAACAGGTTTAATAATAATAACTCATCATAAGTTCTATTTGCCGTTGGAGTCTGTGAAGAGTCCAGTAGAGATTCTAATCTTTCTGTAGTTATAATGTCACTAATTCTTATAGGACTTTTAGCATTAAGTGCTACAGCATCTTCTAAAGGTATATTATTACGTCTAGAATACATTCTTATACGGCTATCTTCTTTAAGTAAATTAACTATTTTAATATCTGCTATAGGAGTGCCTGTTAATGCGGAGTACTTAGTTAGTAAACGATTTCTTAAAACTTGTTCTGCTTTAAATACACGCTTGCCATTAATATTTACCCCAGGGCTACCTGGAGAATTAATGAAATCCTGAGTTTTTACATAATCTGATAAAACTCTAAGACCCATAAATCTGTTAGTCCATCTAGGATCTACACCTGCTCTATCTAGTAAAGCAACGGTATTAGCAGTTGTTTTATTATTATTTAAATAAAATATATAAGGATCTTTAGCTATATCTACATATGCATCTAGTCGTGCAGACATAGTGTTAGATATAAGGCCTCCTGCTGTATCAGTTATACTAGAAAGATCTGTAACCATAGTTTGTGGAGTTAGTCTACCTAGACCTATATCTTTACCTTTTAAAAATAAAGAAGATTCTACATTTTCTAGTGCCCACTGTGAAATAGCATGATCTACTAGATGCCTAGCTTCTTGACCTACACCAAACTTACCTCCTAAGAATGTTTCTTTGGTTCTCATTTGGTACACAGGAGAGAAAAACTCTAAATCATTTCTAGAAGCTAGCACAGAACTTACAGTAGAATAGAAATCTTCAGTTTCTCTGGCTGCTTCAATCTCTTCAATTTGAGATGGTAATAAAGTAGATTTAACTTTTAAATATCTAACTAGAGCAGCATCTTCTTTAGTGGCCATACTATCTAAAGGATTTATTAGCTGATCAAATGTATTATTACTCGTTAGTATAGATTGGTATAACTCTAGTTTTCTATTTCGTAAAGATTTTTTAAATAGCTCTACTCTGTTTCCTCTAGTTTGTCTGTTTTCTTCAATTGTTTTTGTGCCGTCATAATTTACGTAATACAAACCTTTTTTAGACTCTGCATAAGAAGGTAGCATTATATACAATTTATCTATATCAAAATCAGCCCCAGTCTTAGCCGTAAACTCATCGTAAACTATAACAGTATCTCCGACAGATTTTGGAAGGAATCCTACTATATCAAAAGAGTCTATAGAACTCATAGCCTGATTAGGTATACGATAACCTACTGCAGTTAATAATCGTTTATCTTTTATATATTTTGCTATTTCTTTATTAGACATTTGCTCATGTCCTGGAACGTGCTTTTCTTTAAACCAGCTAGGTAAAAATATTTGAGCTCTTACTGTACCATCTTTACTGTTATATACAGCACCTAATCCTCTTTCATTTATTTGTTTGTTTAACTCTATTTTAACTTTTTGAGGCAGATCAGAAAATTTCTTCATTCTCTGCATACCAAAATTACTTTGCTGTATAAAAGACCCACCTGGCATCTTAAGCTTAACAAGTCTATCTGTTATCATTGCCCCTAACATACTTTCAATATCTCTCATAAAAGGATGCGAGCTAATATCAATAGCAAATCCAGTTCCAGACTCATTTAATGCTAGAGATTCTAGTAGTTTTTTAGGAGTATTTTTCTTAGCTTTAAAAGCATTGTATAATATACTATGTAGTTTTGTATAGTCTTCTATATGATATTTAACTTGACCAGTTAGCATATCAACAGTTTCTGTACTAACTCCCCATTCATTTACCATTGCATCTTTTTCAAGATCGCTTAATGATCTGTCTATAGCATGTAACTCTTTAACTAGTTCATACCCTGAAATCTCTTTATATTGTTGTTCACCATTAGCAATCCTAGTAGGAACTTTATACATAGCTTCTAAGTCAATATTACCTATTATATTTTTCTTAACCTGAGATCCTTCTAAAGATTCTGACTCCAAATGTGGCTTTAAGTCTTGCTGTAATTTCCAAAATTCATTCTTTAATATAAATGGATTTAAAACTATATTATTAGAAAGTTCCCCAGTCTCCTGGTTTTGCATTATATTAGAAGGACTCAAAGCCCCTACTTTTATACCTGATTCAAATACAACTTCATCTACATGTTGCGTATTCATAGCTTCAAGCAATTTAGAAAGCTCTGTTCCTTTTACAACACTAGGTATAAGAACAGCTTGAGAGTATTTTAAATATGTTGGTATATGTAAAGTTGTTTTCCCATTATCAGCTGTTTTTCCTTTTCTAGTTTCAAAATGCATACCTTTTAATGGCTGCGCCAGTATCATGTCAAAATTAGTGTCATCAACAATTTCTCCATTTAATACTCTAAAGTAAGTAGCATCATATTTTTTATCCCATTTCCCTAACATCCTCATAAGAGACCTCCATCTAGGAAGAGTTATATAAGCTTGTGCATCAGTAACATTTATATTTAAATATGGTTTTAATATTTTTTTAGCTTCGTCTCTACTTAACCCTTTCTTTTCAATTAAGAATTTAAGATAATTATCATAGTACTTCGCTTTAGGAAGAATCTGATCTTCTATAATAGCCGCTGTGTAAGTTTCATGGCCTTTTATTATTTTAAGGTCTTGACCAGGCGCTATTAATTCAGGAAAACGTTTAGATAAATCATCTAAATTTTTATAAAAAGCAGGATCTTGAGAGTATAACTTTGTTGTCTCTATATTAGATATTAAGTTATTAATTGAATAGTTAGCTATAGCTAATCCTATACCATAATGTTCTTTAAATTTACCTCCTTTTTGACCATACTTCTCTTTATGTGCTTTTAATATTTTAGTAGATATACTATTATTTTTATAAATTATAGTATCTTCTGTAGGTTTTGTTCTAATTATTACACCATTTTCTAAAGCAAATGAAATTTCATCTTGTATTCGATTCATTAAAATAGGCTTTACAAATTTTGTAAGCTTATCTAATACTAAATCTGAATTCCAGTTATCTAAAAATAAACCATCTTCTGACATTATCCCTGCTTCTTTAAGAAATTTACTAGTTAAAGATGGGAATAATATAAATTTAAGTCCATTTGCAGAGTCTCTATTACGTGTATTATCTTCATTATTACCATTATAGTGATAATAATTTGTAAGCTCCGTGTCATTTAATTTATTTTTACCAAATAATTCTTCGGTAACTGCTTGTACTCTAGAAATCTCAGACGCTGCGTATAATGCTATTTTTCTAGATATATTGTCACCTAATCTTATAGTGCCGTCTGGTTTTAATTCAAATCCTGTATCAGAATTTTCAAATACGTCATATACAGACATTCCTTCTATAAGATTCCAAATAGATTTATCAGCCATAGTAGGAGGCGATAAAAGACCTTTTTGCCTAGCTATACCATCTAGTGTAGAATTTATTCTAAATGCATGCTCTTGTGATGGAGTTAATTCAGTATTTGAAGTACCCTCATCTTTAGAGTTAGATAATTTTAAGTTATTAAAAGTTCTTACTTTAATGGCGTTACCTGCTAATATAGATTTTAACCATGAGGAACTTTTAGACCATCTATCATTTAATAACTGTTCTCCTTCATATGTAGAAGCATTAAGTTTATTAGAAAACTTAGATAAATAGTTATTTAAAGAATACAACCAGTAAGATTTACCTTTAGGCCCTAATATGTTACTTTGCCCCATACTGTTATTAACTAAAGCCTCAGCTTCAGCTAACATATTAATAGCAGAGTTGGCCCAAGAGAATGGATTGTTTTCACTGAAGTTTAAATCCATAGGAGCATTTACATTTTCAGATCTCACTTTTATACTGCTAAAGTCATAAGGATTTCTACCTGTTTTTTTACTTTTAGTTGTACGCACGTAAACATCTTGTAATCCGAAATTACGTTCTTTACCTAAAAATAAAGTCTTTAATGACTCTGCTTCAGTAGCTTCTGCTTTTAATAATACATCTAGTCCCATTGTAGATAATGAAATACCAGAAACTTTTAAATTAGAGATTAGTTCAGATTTATATTCTTCTGATACTTTCAAATCCATATCTCTATTCATACGTTTAAGTTCAGACATATATCCCTTCTTCATGATATCCCAAGATTTCAATATAGTTTCTAATACGGGCGTATTAACATCTAAATTTTCTTCCTCTTCTTTTAATATAAAGAACTTCTTATTTTTTAATCCTTCTAACCACTCTTTTCTAATAGCAAATTTTCTACCCTGAACTGCAGGATCAATAAATCTAGTATTTGATTGTTCTATATTCATTAACTCTCCGCCTTCTTCCTGTAATTGATAAGACCACTTATCTGTGATTCCTGTTACAAAATTCATAGAAGCTTTAGAAAACGCATTGAAAAATCTAATTTGATCATTCTCCTCTAAGTTTTTTATTTTAGAAGATAGCCCCGTAAAAGTAGGGACTAATTCAGATAATCTTTCTAAGGATTTCATCATTAAATCATAAGCGTTGTATACCACTAGCTCATTTTGTGAATTATACTCTGCATAGCTAGTAATATCTGCTAAAGATTTTTCTATTGTATTCCATACTGTTGAAAACCTTTCTATCTCTGTCAAACCTGTACGAGCATCAACTATTTCCTCCCCCCTCTTGTTACGTTTGGCTAAAAACGACAGCAATATTTTAGTATTTGTACTAGCATTGTCTTTACCACTGTATTCAAAATGTGAGGACATAGCCTGTGACACATCTTTATTTCCTTTAGTATCTTCGTCAGTCTCTAACTTGATTTTATATTGAGAAAGTATATCAGGAACTAATCCTTTATTAGTTTCAGCATCAAAGAAATACTTTATATTATCTTTTATTATTTCTAAGTTATTTGCAACACTCTGATTACCTGCTTCTTTTCTTATCTTTTGTATATAATTTAAATAACCTTTAAGTATATTATCAGTTATTTTAATATCTGTTAAATTCTTAATATTTTTAAGGCCCTTGTTAGTTACTAAAGCGTATATTAAAGATGTAGCAATTGCATTTCTATCACTTATAGAAAAACCTGCCTCTTCTAAAGCAGTCTCTTCTATTGACTGTGAAAGATTGTTTATAGATAATGAAAGTATTTTATTAGAGTTTTTTCTATAATGTCCTCTTGAAATCCTACTATATATTTTAGCGGCTGTAGTAGTAGAAAACATAGGTACTAAATAATCAATAAGTTCATTAAACCATCTTTTTAATTTAGCTCCTAAATTTTTAAATGTAATCCTATCATCTTGAATAGCGGTTTCATACATTCTGTATTCTTCTGCACGTATTTCACTAAGAGCTATGCTTTCAGCAGTGTTTTTAGTTAACTCCCAAGTAGGATATTTCTTTTGTATTTCTGATATAGTAGCATCTGTAGGTTTTCCATGCTTTAATCTAGTCTCAGCATTTAATGCTGCAATTTCACTACTAGTTAAGTAAGAAGTTTCTACAGCATGATAAGCTTCATGATATTCAGCTCCTTTCGGTGCCATTTTAGATAACTCTATAACACCTTTAGTAAATGCAGCATACACTTCCATGCCATTGCTTCCAAGTTTTACTAATTTGTCTTTAACTCTAACAGGAACTGCGGTCCCCAGTACTTTATCTAAATATGCTCTTGCTTCTTTTGGATTTAAAAGCTCAGTTGGAGAAGGCTCTAAAATTATCTCCATAGGTTGATCAAACATATCAGGATTAAATTCCTCATCATTAACAGGAGTAGTATCTACGCCTTTAAGGTCTTCAGGTAATTCGTTTATTTTATCTTCATTTTTAAGAACTGAAGGTTTACCTGTAAACTCGTAAATGTCTATAACTAATCTTCTATCTTTTTGTATTCTACCATTAGATAATACTTCTAAATCAGTAGTTAAAACTCTGTCAGCTTCTACAAAATCTGAGTTATAATTATCATTAACACCTTTCTTATATACTTTTCCTAAGAAAGTGAATTCAGTAACTCCTGTTGATGCTATAAAAGGAATATCAAATATACTACTATTGATACCTGCAGCATGTGCATGTCTCTTTTTGAATTTACTTACATGATTCATAAAAGCTGTCCGTGCTTTAGATCTTTCTTGATCTAGCATATTTTTATTTATAGTAAGATTACCAAATTGGAAATGAGCAGATCTCGTTGACGTAGAAGGATTAAATCCAAAAGTAGTTGCGGAAGCTGCATTTAAATCAAATTGGTCATCTGCTAAATCTGTATTATCATTTACAAACGTTAATAAATTCATATATTGAGACACAGTTAGTCCTGTATCTTTATATAAAGATGTAAATGTAAAAGGGTCCTGTGTTGTAGAGTTTAAAAATTTCTCTACAATTTCAAATAGCTCATTTGTTTCTTCTTTCGTTAAGTTTCTATTATTTAACTTAACAGGAATAGTAGTATTATCTACAGGATCTGTAAATATAGCATATAATCTACCTCTACCTACACCATCTTCAGTTACAGTAAAATATGGATTTATACCATCAGTTATACCTTTACCATCATTGATTGCTAGGTGGGGCTTGTTATTACCAAATAACTTTGATATTTTACCTTGTTGTCCTGGTATATTATTAAATTTTCCAAAATCTACATATGATACAGATCCATATAAAGGTCCGTTATTTAAAATTCTAGCATTTAATATATTTTTAAAAGTAGTAACAATATTATCAGACTCTTCTATCTCACTGGTAGACACTATGTTATAAAGATATGTCTCAACAGATTGATTCGTTTTAGGGTCTATAAGTTTAATTTTGACTTTAACATTTCTACCAAATTGACTTTTAGCATTAGCTGTTCTTAAATCTACATTCTCATCTATAGGTTCTTTTCTGGATATTAATTCATTTATATTTGAAGGGGCGCCCTCAGTATTTATATCAATAATTTGTACAATAAGATTTTTCAAGTCTTCTCTACTCCTACTGTTTACAAATTTATTTACAGCGTCATCTTCTTTACCCGCTTGAATATTTGGATGATGCTTATATGAAAAATCTTCATTCTGCGCAGAAAATGAAACAGGAGTAGAAAGATCTTGATCACTTCTCTGTTTTAAAACTAATTTATCTTCTTTAAGTTGTTTTTTAGTATCATCTTGTGTATTTGAAGCATCTACAACAGGTTGTGTGTCTTGACTGTCTTTATTTTTTTCAACTTTAGTAGAAGTTCTTTGTTTATTAGAATTAGAAACAATATCTTTAACTTTATCTTTATCTAGAATTCTTCGCTCCATGCTTGCAAAGTCCTCTGCATCTAAAGGGTGAAACCCATCTTTATTTTCAATCCCATTAATTCCAAATTTTCTAACATATTTACCTTTTAAATTTCCTGATCTAGCCCATACTATATCTCCTTCATTTATATTTTGATCTTTAGCCTTAGTACTATTTAAGTAATCATTAATTTCTTTAGTTTTTCTTTTATTATATGCATCAGTAGCTTTTTTCCACGCCTTCATATCCATGTAAAAAGGATTCTTCTTAATCTTAAATGCTTTATTAGCATCTTGCATATCCATCAATTGTGGTGCAATAATAGCAGCTCCCATAAGTCCCCCATTTTTACGAACTAGAGCATCAGTATAAGTTTTATTTTCTGATATTTCAGGAATAGTTTTAACACCTAACTCTTTCATTTTAGCTTTTAATTCTGCCTCAGCTTCTTTTAATAGTTTATTATTAGCTTTTATAAAAGAAGAGTTTACAAATTTAGTGTATGCTGCGGAACCATATTTTTCTTTACCTGGTTTAACTTTTTTATGAGACGCTCCAATAGCTTTTAATGACATTACATTCATAGCTAATTGCCATAAATTAAATTGCTCATCACTCGGAAAAGATTTTCTAGCTTTTTTTGCTATTCTACTAGCTTCTTTCTCGGCTATTGCTGCTTCTGATATATTAGTTTCAGATACATGTCTCATATGAGAAAACGCCTTTAATGCATCTACTTTATCTTCTTTAGTAAGATTTTTATATTTATCCCCTTGTAAAAGATCATAGTAAGACTTTAAATCTGCTACTTCTTTATTTACCTTACCGTATTCAACCATGTCTGATTTGTCAGTAAGTCCTTCCTGTTGTGTATATTCTTCGTGAGATCTTAAAGCTCGTGTTAGTCTTTTACCACCGTCCTTTTCAAACACATTATATAATATGTCTGCTCTATCTGACCTCTGCTGACTATCATAATATTTATCTAAATTATCATTTATTAAATTATACTCTTCTTGGTATTTAGCTTTTACTGTTTTATTCTCTGCAAAGTCTAAAGCATTTTGTGCAAGACTTATACCACCTCCCATAAATAATCCTAAAAGCCCTCCTGCTCTAACAGCATTTCTAAATTCTTTAGAGTCAGTTCTATTGTTATCTCTATGCTCTGTAAACCCAAATAATCCTCTTACAGGATTGCCTACTAATGTGTTATATACTCCTGGTACAGATCCTACTGTTGCATCAAAAGATGGTGGAAGATTTTCAAAAAATCCTGGATCGTATTCGTCATACTTTCCTTGTTTATAATCATCTGCAAGTGTGTATTGATAACCTTCCTCAAATCCCTCCCAAAATCCATTAGCCCCCATAATAGGAACAGCTCTTCCCATTGTTCTAAGTCTATTAGCATTTCTAGGATTCCAAGCCCATTTAGGCAGCTTATTCATACCTGTAGATAGTTTAGATCCTGCTGCCGCCACTCCTGGTATTTTAGATCCTGCCGCTACAAAAGGACTCATAACTTTTCCCCACGGAACAAACATCATAGATACTTGTGCGAAATCACCTGCTAACAGATTCATATTCTGTTGATGCATAGATTTCATACCTTTTATAGCTTCTCCTTGTATAGATTCTTTTTGTTTAGCAGTAGGTGGTTGGCCTGTAGTAAGTAAATGCCTAGCTTCAAGATCTTTTACACGTTGCTCATAAGCACCGTAAGCTTCAGCATCCGATTCATGCTGTCTCATTTTATAAGCAAATCCTCCACCCGCTAGCATACCTCCTAAAGTTACTACAGGTGGAATTACTTTACCCCAGGCGCCAGGAAGTCTTTTTGCATACTTAGCCAGTTTATTACTACCATAACCTGTAGCAAGTGCCATACTTAACATTTTAAAATCAGACATAGCTCCTCCTATATCTTCTCCCATTTCTCCTGACATCCAATAGTCAGTGAAATCAGAACTTTCCTCGTCCATTAATCTTCTACCCTCAGCAGAAAACATTGCGTCTACAGGTCTTTCTGCTATACCTTTTTCAGTTTCTTGAAGTTCAAGTTTATTCTTTTTAATTTCACTTTGTAACTCAGCAGCTTGTTTCTCTATTTCAGATAATCTTTTAGCATCTTGCTGATCTTTTTCAAAGCCCTTTATTAAATTCTCCTGCTTCTGTAATTCACTTTTTTCTTTTAATATATCCTTTAACTCTAGTTCGTCAGTAAGAATATTATATTTTATAGCATCACCATGAATCCTATCTGCAGAATTCCATATTTGATTCCAAGTATTTCTTGGGTCAGATTGCTGTTCAAAAAGATTTGCATATCCTGGAGTTCCCTTAGGGGCTATGTATGTAGGAGTGTTATCTGCTATATAAGGAGACGTTAATATGGCATCAAGATTTTCATCGTTTTGCCTATTTCGTAATATTTTTATAGTCTCATCGTCAGCAGTGTCGTAAATATTTTTTATATCTTTAAGACCTTTATTATCTATTTTATAAAGATTATCCATTCTATCATCATAATCATTTTGAATTATAGGATTATCTTGTAAAAATTCACGATTAGTTTCGCTCTGGTTAACTTCCATGTTTTCCATAGCCTCATCGTATTTATCGATAGGTCTGTACTGTTTTTTAGACATATTTATTCGCCTTTAGATTGTGTACTATTTTTTAAAATAACATGATAATGATCCCCGTGTAGTTGTATAGATCTTATCGCTCCTCTAACTGTAGGATCTTGACTATCAAATGCTTGTTTAATTTGTCTACCTGAGCTTAAATCAAGATCAAGCGCATTACCGTCTAGATGAGGACTATCCTGATGCCCTTTTACTATTTTATTATAAGCGGGTAGTCTAAACATACTAGTCACTGTTATATTCATGTTGTTTGCAGAAGCAAAAGTATTTAAAGAATTTAAAGATCCTTGTGCCCCTGGGTTAAGGTATGCACCATTTACTCCATTATTACCGTCTTTTAACGTTATATTTGAATACTCTGTATCATTAATAGGAGTGTAGCCCTCAATAGTTGCTTGTCTATCAGTAGCAGTTCTTAATAAATCAAAATCTGTTACCCGACCATTTTCAATACCTATATTATTATTACTATTTGAAGCATCTAAACTATTATCTAACCTAGTAAAATCACTTACTATAACTCTAGAAGATTCTCTTAATTCAGAGTCTGTATAATCCTTAACTAAAGCATTATGCATTTGTGGATTAATCAATGAATTCATTCTTATAACTCTCCCAGCTTTTTGATTAAGATCAGCTCTTAATTTAATTAAATCTTTACCGCCATACTCTTTATTCATAAAGGCCGTAAGAGCACCTGCATTACCATTTGTCTCGTTTAATCTTGTTAACCATTCTATCTCATCAGAAATATAATTTGATAATTCTCCATGTAAAGCAGGATCAATATCTTTAAGCCTATCTAACTGAGACACAATACCTGTATTCTCATTGGCAATAACATTGTCAAACAATAACTGTCGACTGTTTACCATATCAGGAGTATTGAAAGCACCGCTTACTTCTGCTCCAGGTATATTGTTTCCTACATATCCTTCTATCATATATCTATTAGAAGTATTTCTACCCTTCCTTCCTCTTTCAAGCTCATTAGTTGAGGATATTATATTTAAACTCTTATTTAAATTTTGATCCCATTGATCACCATATTGAGCCGATTTATCTGTTCCCATTTTCATAATACCATCATCATATCTCGCACGAGCTTGTCCTCCTACTGGGTTACGTAAAACCATAGATATACCATATACAGGTACCTGAGTTGCTTTACCATTAGGATCTGTAGATTTAACACTGTGAGTTGTTTTTTGAATTATATTCTTTTCTGTCAATTGTTCGATCCAAAGATTACTTCCGTCAAAATCCCAGAATCTATCATCCTCTTCTATAGTTTCAAAAGTTCTATCTTCTTCAGGTATAGTATTTATAATATTATCTAACTCTTGTTCTGTAAAATAAGCAGTTCCATATGTGAGCATTTGGTTTGTTCCTTCTTCTCCATTAAGACCTGGGACATATTCTAAGAAAGTATTATTACCACTTAATGGGACAAACTCATAATCTGCTCCTTTAAATCCAGGGGCTTCAAGAACTTTTGTAAAGTTTTCGTATGCTATTCTGTCCTCATCACTTAAGTCGTTTAAATATTTTTCATTTGCTTTATAGATATTACGAGCTTCAGTACCAAATGGATCATATATACCACTATTTTGTAATTGTATTAATTGCTTACTTTGTTGAGCACTTAGCCCTTCTCCTGTCAAATAAGGTCCCATAAGTTCAGTACTTGATGAGATATTCTGATTCAACTTACTTAACATTTTTTGTTTTAAATCTTCAGTTAATAGTATAGGTTTAGCATTTTGCACAGCAGACTTATCTAATCCTCCTTTACTGTTTTTCAATTTAGCCAACTCTTCTGCAGGTAAAAGTTCCATTAAGTTTTGATCAAGGTATAAGGCAGGCTCTATATATTCTCCTGGCTGTATAGCTACAACTCTGTTTTTTACACTTGTAAGATCAGATATACTTTGTATTTCTTCACCCATATTATCAAAACTTACATTTGCACCTTCGTAAAACTCTTTAAGAAGTTGATATTGATGTGATTGAATCTGTCTGTCTATTGCAGAACCTTCCTCATCAGTATTTACCCATTCTCCTTTATTATCAGATGTCCACATAGAAGCGTCTGGAGAAACAAAATAAGGAAGATTTCCTTGGAAGCTAGGAGAAACATATAATCTATTATCATCAGGAGCTACTCCCGTACCATTAACAGCTGTTGAATTAGGTACAAGTGTACCTTCATTACCTGTTAAGGTTATTAATTCTGATGAACTTAAATCAGTTCCATCAGGAGTACTAGCCCTATTAATAACTTTGTTATAATAACTACTTGGTGTAGTTACATCTGTATTATTGCCGTTGTTATTCTTTCCATTATTCTTTCCATTATTAAACTCTACACCAAATCTTTCCATACCTGTGTTATACAACATATCATAAGATTTCTCTTGCATCCTCTTCATAGCGGCTGGATCTCCATTAGCTGCTTTTATAAAATCATCTTTAATATTCTTTTCACCATAATGATAAATTAAACTAGAATATTGCTCTTGCCAAGATTCAGAACCAAACGCTGCTTTATTTGCAATTCCTTGTTGTGTTCTTTGATGATCAGGCATATTGTTAAAGAAAGATTCTTCGAAAGCTTTAGCTTTACTTCTGTCCCCTCCTTCAGCATAGTCAAACTCTCTATTAGTTCCTTGAACTGTAAGATTTCCGTCTGCATCGAATTGATCAAGAGTAGGACCCACATTACCTATATTAGGATCATTTGCAGGATTATACTGGTTATTTTTCTTGAGCTCCATTATATTTTGTTGCTCAGCTACCCATCTATCATAATTGAATTGTACATCTTGAATGTCTTTAGAAGGTATAGCACCTTGTATATCTCTTTTTATAAGGCCTTCAGCGTTACTTAAATCAGGCATTTGAGAATATTTAGTATAAATATCTTGTATATTACTTTTCCAACCATTTACAGTTCCTTCATCGTCAGGCTTATAATTCATCTGCATCATTTCATCGTAAGAAGTTTGTAAAGTTTCTAATGATTTATCATGTCGCTTATCTTTATACTCTTTAGCTCTGAATAACTCATCAAATGGTAATTCAAAGCCGTAATCTACTGTAGGAGTTGCTGTTGTTTTATAATATCTTGACATATCTATTTTCTATTTTTCATAAAAGTTTGGAACTCAGAAATTCTTTGATCCGCTAAATTACGATTATTCTTTCTATTTCTGTCCTTTTCGCTCATAAAATAGTTAACTAATCCTCCATGTTTTTCTACTGGTGTAGGCGTTGCGTACTCAATGGCTTTCTCTACATTTCCAGTTTTACTAGCTTCATCATAGTTAGATGCTAAAGGAACTTTATTAAACATAGCTCCTTGTCCACCTTTATTGTTATGCGTAGTTTTAGAACCTGCAGAATTAAATAAAGTTGTAAAAGGTTCCATAAAACTCATTGAATACTCTTCTCCGTTTCCTTGATTTTCTGTATAATTATCCATCATAAAGTCCTTCATCATATTAGTTTTTTTACTAGAGTTAGGTATAAATGCCTCCGATGATTCAGTGTTTTCTGGTGCCATTTCAAAATTAGGCTGCATAAATATAGTATCGCTAACACTAGGATTTAGTGTATTTAGCATATTATTTATCTGCCTTTTTTTCATACCTGCCCCATTTTTACCATACATATCGTGATAATCTTGTCTTACGTTATCTGAAATAGGTTCTTGATGTGGATGAACATGATCTCCCTCATCATATCTCTTAACTTTAGTTCCATATCTATATGGATTCTTTTTAACTTTAGTTCCATACATCATCTTAGCAATAGGTCCCCCATACTTTTGTACTTCTGGGTTATACATAGATATAGCATCTTCTATTGTCATTCCTTCATTAGCAGCTAACCATGCATCTTTTTGAGTTTTATTCCATGTTGAAGGATCTAAGTCTTCACCTCCTTGAAAAGTAGTAGTACTTTCCATTGTTTTAGAGTCAGGATTTAAAGGTATTTGATAAGTACCAGATCCTTTTCCTGTTAATAATCCACTAGTATATCCGTCTTCACCATCTGCGGCTGACGGATTATATTGTCCAGTAGATATTAAATGTCTTAAATAATCTTCTCCATACCAATCTGCAGTAGTCTTAACGTTCTTACCTACAGCATTATCCCTACCAGGAAACTGCATTTGCCAATCAGCTCCAGCATCTTCTGGTCTTGCATTTACACCTATGTCATCAGAGTAAGTATTTGTGTTACCTTGTTTCCCTCCTTGCGTCAATCTACTTAATTTTTTACCAGTTGGATCTTTATGTATGTTTAACCACTCTTGATAGTAACCAGTATTTAAACTTCCATCGTCATTAATAGGAGAATAATCTCCACTAAATTCTTTTAACCCTCCTACTTTGTTTTCTGTTTTAAAGTATCCTGAAGGTTGGTATTCAGTATTAGTTACTACATCACTTTTATTTTCCCCAGGATCTCCATCTGTATTAGTAATTACTTCTGTATTATCAGTAGGAACCTCTGTATTATCAGCAGGAACTGTATTGTCTATTATTTCTCCTTCAGGGATTTCTCCTTCAGGGACTCCTTTTGATCCATCACCACACTTTCCTCCAGGACATAGTTCCCACTCTCCTGTTGGGGTTTGATGATAATTATTAGTAACATTATTAGTAGTTGAATTGTTATTAGGAACTAATTGTCCATTAGGTCCAAATTGGAATCCTCCTGAACTATTAAGAGCGTTACCTTGTAGCAAACTTGCAAAGCCTTTGTTTTTGTTTTTAGCAAGCTCCATCATATTCTTAGCAATGTTTTGTTTATCGGCTCCTAGCTGAGTGTAGTACCCACTTAAATCATTTTGGTCATTGCCTCTAACTGTCCAATCTCCTTTAGCTTCTAATTTATCGCTTTCAAATTCAGCATCGGCTAAATCACCCTGCTTATCAAGATTCATCATACCGTATTTAATATCAGAATCTATAGAGTTCTCTGCATATGTATTAAATGCATTTTGATCTCTCGCATTTAAATTACCAAAAGAAGAAGCAGTATTTCTATTACCTCTTAATTGTGTATTTAAATCCTGACGTAAATCACGTTTAGTATTCTTTTTAGATGCATCTATAATGTCCAAGTTATTATTTAATCTATCTTCACGTCTTTTTCCAACTCCTTCTGAGAAATTTTCATTTGGAAGACTTTGATACTCGTCCCAAAATTTCTTAGTATTTCCTATACCTGCTTGGGCTCCATAAATTAATCCAGCATCTCCTAACCAGTCATAAGGACTTTTTCCAAATCCTTGCGCGTAAAAAGATTGAAAACCAGGACTTGTTACACTTTGATGATTCCATCCCTGACTACCTCCAGGTATCTCTCCATCAACTACTTGATTATTAACATTGTTTACAACTTTGTCTTTGTTTTCATCTACTACTGTAACAGTCTCATCATCACCTGTTACAGTAGCATTCGTAATCATCTCATCAGTAACTTCTACATCATCACCTTTACTATTAGAAGTTTCTGTATTATCATTTTTGGAAGGAGCATTGTTTTTATTTTTATTATATTTAAAACCGTCACCTTTATTAAATAGATCTGTAGCATTAGAAGGTACTACATTATTTATATCTTTAGCACTAACATCTGTAACATCTGCTGATTCTATAGGCTGATCTGAGTTTAAAGGATCTCCTCCTGCGTCTACAGGAGCAGTTAAAGCATTGTTTCTATTATTTATTATTTCATTATTTCTTGTCTCAGCATCAATCTCTGCTACTTCAGGTGCATCATCATTCCATCCATCACCATTCCAAGTATCTCCATTACTTTTACTTTTAGTTCCTTTTTCAGGCACTAAGTCTCCTGCATCGTTATATATTAAAGAGTCTTCAGGAACGTCATACCGCTGTGCCGCAGCTTTCTTATTATCAGCTATTTGCGCAGCTCTGTTATCCATACTAACTTGTAAATCTTCAGGTATTTTAGACCCTTGAATATCTACAGCCTCCTCATCTACTGGTATACTTTCAACAGACTTAGGAGGTATACTTACAGGTGTTTCTGGTTCTACCGCTGCAGGAGTAGCATCAGGCTTTTTAAATCCTGTAAGTATTCCTTCAGCATTATACTGAGGAACTAAATCTTCTTGGGGTGGTAATTCAGAATTTTCAATATTATCTGACTCTGAAGAAGGAGGTATATTATTTTCTACTTGAGTTTTTGTAAGATTTATATTTCCACTCTGATAAGGAACAGTTGCAAAGTTTTCAGGATCTGCTTCAAAATCTGAAATTGCTTTATCATATTCGCTAGCTGAAACTTTTCTACCATTTACTGTGTACTCATACTTTCCATCTTTTTCTTCTACATTAAATTGACTCTCTGTAGATTTTTCTAAACCTGTTTCTATACTATTATTTGTAGCTGCAGCGGGAGTGTATAAATCAGAAGTTTCAGCATTGTTACCTGAGTTATCAGTATTTGTATTAGTTTTTTTATTTTGAGAAGCTTCGTATGAACTCATATCTGTTTCATATGTTTTCATTGCTTTTTTATAGTCACGCATTTTTTTCTGAAAACTCATATCAGTTGGATTCCCAAATGGCCTAACAGGTTTCTTAGGTTTTTTAACCTCAGTACCTTCTTCGTATTTAACTTCAGTTCCCATTCTCATAATAGAATTATTATAAATACTTTCTTGGAATGCTGTTAACTTTTTACGTTTACCTTTCTTAACATAGCTACCATTTTTAGCTATAGCTGTATTACCTATTAAAAGATTATCAAGATCTATTCTTTCTTTTAATTCTTTCTTTCTTTTAATATTACCTTGAAGATCTTTATCAGCATTTTCTTCTACTTCTAATAACATTAACTGTCTCATTAAAGTATTCTTTCTATACTCATCTGTAGTAGTACTACTACTTAGAGTCTCTAACTCAGTTTCAATAGTAGATGCTTTCTTATCTCTATTCATTTTTCTTTTAGCAAATGTAAGATTAGTCCCAGGAACTTTATTCTTACTCCAGATGTAAGTTTCATTATTTTCTACATCCGCTACTTCTCCTTTTTCAGCTTCTATAACAGTATTACCTTCGCCTTCCGCAGGTACATCCATAAATGTACCACCGTTCTCATGTGTATTACCCTCTGTAATTTCAAAAGTTGTATTAGCATCAGGAGCTACGTTATACTGATTCCCGTCCCAACTTACTCCTGAAGGTAATGTGGATTCTGTTTCATAATCCATTTCTGAATTCTTCATCATTGAACCATCTGGCATTTTATGAGAACCACTGGTTTCAACATCTGCTCCGTACCCATACTTTCTAACATTGGCACCATCATAATATAACTTTGTTTTCATATCTTTATTTTTTATATGTCCTCCATGCTCTACAGATCCAGGAGCATTCATTCCAAAATATTTCCCTAAATTCTTCATATCAAATCCACCACCGCCTCCTCCTAGCATAGAAGAAAAGTCCATTCCTCCTGCACCTCCACCTCCAGTAAGACTACTAATATCAAAACCTCCTCCATTTCCCATTAAAGAAGATGGGTCGAAACCTCCAGCACTTGATCCTCCCATTCCAGAAAAGAAAGAATTACTACCTCCTCCTCCAGAAAACATAGCACTGCCGTCTCCTCCTGGAGCGCCTCCTCCTCCAACATAATTAGAAGCAAGGCTACCAAGTTTAGCTATTGTATTTCCTGCTCTATTCCAATTGTCGTTACCTACTGCAGTTCTAGAATTAGCCCAATCAGTATAAGCATTATTAGCATCGTTACCATAACTTACAACATTAGAATTTCCTGATCCAGGATCATTAGAGTACATTCTCATGCCAGACTCACCTTCTGAATTAGCAAAATTATTTGCAACATCTTTTTCTTTATCGAAAGCTGCTAAAGCATTTACTTGATTAGGAGTTTTATCTGTCCAAGTACTAATTAAACCACCATCCATTCCAGACCAATTTCTATCTAGGCCTTTACTCATAGTATCTCCGTCTATTCTATTAGGATTTACTTTACCAGAAGCTTTACCATAAGTTCCCATAATACCTTGTAACTTGTCTCCACCTCCTAGTGACCCTGTTAAATTAGACATAAGCTCTCCAGTACTGTTTCCATTCACTGCTGCATCTGTAGAGTTACCTCCAGTTAACATACTCATAAAACCATCAGTACCTGCATTACCTGTATTACCTCCTAAAAGGCCAGCTAGTTTACTCATATCAAATCCTCCTCCAGGCGTTCCCCCGTCATTAAACCTTCTAGAATTACCTGCAAGTCTACCCCCTATACTACCTCTAGTTTTATATTCTCTATTACCTATTTTATAACTTACATCACCTCCATGTTTAGTAACTTGTCCTTCCCCTGGTCTGTAAGATAGTTTATTGTTAGGATCTACTTTATTCAGTGAACTAGATACAGCTTTCTTTCCCATAGTATAGAAAGGGCCTCCAAAATAAGTACCCACTATGTCAGTTGCAGCAGATGAAATACCTGAAGTCACTGCGTCAGCTTTGTCCCATCCCGAATAATTAAATTCAGGTTCATAGATTTCTCTACCTGCAATAGTTTCTAAAGGAGTTACAGCTGTATTTAATGCCCACTTACCAGCATCCATTAAGAATGTACCAGTAGTATGATTAACTTTCTTTTCGACCTTTTGTTGGTCCATCATACCACGGGTATTCATCATACCTGCGCCTCCACCAGCACCCCCTCCTTCTGCAAATATTGGGTAAGGTCTGCTAAGTCTATTATTATAGTTAGATGTCTTCATATTATCTTATATTTTGTTGTGCGGATCCGTACAAATAATTCATAACTAGCTTATGTTTTCCTTGACCCGCTAAATTACTAAAAAATAAGCGAATACCCAAGTATTTATCACTCAAATACTGGCGCTCATACCATGCTTTAGTGTTGGAAACCGCTAAAGGATTAACAACTTTATCTAACCAATGTGTAGTTGTAACAGATGACCAAGCTGAGGTAAACAAAGGAGTCCCCGTTCCCCTAGCTATAGCCATATCTCTAAACCCATTAAAGCCCCAAGTTCTTTCTTTCCTTTCGAGTAGTAATTGATTAGCTACTTCATTTACAGAAGTGCTCATCATTGTGTTTACACTAGTGTCTTTAATAGCAAAATTTAGATTACCTGTTAGTTGATAATCATTATACAGAAGTACAGAATCAAATGTTATATATCTGTCATCTACATATGAGTCTGTTGTACTATTATAATATGATGCATCTGTAACAAAATGAAAATTATCATAAGTATTAACATTTAATGGACTGTCGTTATTTATTATATCTACAACAAATGGTTGCACACATCCATAATAAGTTTGATAATTATTTTTAGTAAGAGGAACTAATCCATGTCTATATATTTCTACACCTTTCTGTACATTCCAAGAACCTACATTTAACCCACTGTAAAAATGATTTCTCATTCCTACATAATAATGAGGCATATAACTATGGAAAGATACCCATTGGTTTAGACCTACATTAAAACTAGAGGTCCAAGATTTACATTCAAATATATCATCTAAGCTGTTTATTATAGCAACTGTATTATCGTTTAAAGTTATATTTATATTACCAGCAGTTTCATTTGCACCACATGTAGAACAAATATCACTTCCAGTATCCATTAAATTTTCCCAGTTACACGGAGTTACTTGCATAAAGTCATTAGTTACACTAACTGTAGTAGTTACAGTTTGTGCACTTACAAACTCACTTATATCAAGACCTAGATTAGCACCAAAGTCACTATCATCTCTTCTATCCCATCTACCTCCCCATCCATAATCAGTCATAGGAGGTTGATTTCTATAAGGATTATTAGCACCTGTTCCTGTGTAAGCCATAGATAAATTTACAAATCCTGCCCCAGTACCAGAAACTCCTACTTGACAAGACTTTCCTACACCGTCATCAGGATTAGCATTAGTAGCACATGATGGTAAATTGTCTATATTATTACCATGCATAGCAGAAAACGCGTGTAAAACAAAAGCAGCTTTCCAGGCATCATTAGCTACAGAATATATAAGAGAACTAGCCTCTTTACCACCGCCTGTATGGGCATTCCATGCATTTCTATAACTAGTATAATCAGTATCCCAAGCATTTGTACGTTGTGCTCCGTAGTTAGCAATATCACCAAAACCATGATACCTGTTCATAGACTCATCTAGTAAACAAATACAAAAGACATTTTCTCCAGTTGCCATAGCATCTATCGGCCATACTACCCATTCTTCAGGTTGACCTTTTGTTACGTGATGTACTTGACCAGACCAGTTTGCTAACAGTCCTCCTGGCACATTTTCATTGGATATCCAATTATTTATAGAAGCTTTAGCAGCAGCTTGTGCGCCAGCTCCCATAGAAGTTGTATCATAAAATGCCCATATATGAGTATCCGATGGTAACGATTGTGTATAAGTATTAGTTACTGTTTGTGTCCAAGTATGTTCACATTCTTGTTCACCAGTTAAAGCATTAGTTATTTCAGTAACTACGTAGTTATCAAAGTCTTCCCATAAAGGATTATTTTGACAATCACAAGTGGCAGCTGCTCCTCCACTTATTACCCAGTTGCCTGAGTACTCGTCTGCTTCTATAACGTGATAATAAGGAGATGCAGGGTCAGTAGTATCCCAAGGAGCTCTTAACTCATAATCTCTTTTTGTTACTATAAATCTATTATGTCTAACATCATACACAGCGTTGTATCCCGCCCCCGCAGGGTTAGCAGGATTATCTATAAAAGGAAACTTCTTTTTATATATAAGCTCGTATTGATCATATATCTCAATATTCATATTATTTTCAAACCAGGCCTTCATCCCTACATTAGTAAGATCCTTAGGATTCTCTTGCTGTAGGAACATATGCCCTTGCCTTTCATCTGGCCAGAATGTTCCAGTTTCAGTTTGCATAGTAGCCCACTGAGATTGACATCCTAGATATCCTTGATCAGATTGTAATATTTCTTGTATATCATTGCTAAAGAAATCACCAGTTCCTATGTAAACACTACGCTCTCCAGCTGCAGGAGAAACTACATTTCTTGAAGGATCTATCCTCCACATAGATTCAGCTGTATGTATATATACAGAATTATTTAAAGTAAACATATTCCATATTTCACCTCTATGTGCTGGTATATCTTTGTAATTATTTGCTAAGAAAGATTTATATCTATCTCTTTGTTCTTCTTGGAAAGTTTGTTCAGAATATGTTATTCTAAATGGATGCCTTTCTTGGCAGTCTGCACAGAAATCAAATTGTAAAGGTAACGGAGAATATATATTCTCTTCGTTAATTTTACTATAGTCTTGATTATAGTCATAATAATTTGCAGTCTGGTGATCTCCACCATCTTGAGTTGAGAATGCTTTAGCTCTATCATGTACTCTAGCATCATCTACAAAACTTATAGCTCCATAAGAACCTCCTCCTCCTACACCTTCAAAATGATAAGGGTAAATTCGTTCGCCTGTTACGTCATTACCATTTCTTAATTCTGTATTCATATAAGACTCTGTCCAGTACCATACAATATTATTATATACTGCATGTCTAGATTCATTGTTTCCAGACTCTCTTTCCCTTACATTCCATCCTCCCGCATAGGCAGGAGTTTGAGTACCCTCTGCACCTGATGCGAACTCTGCTACACAATCATCGGTTCTAGCTCCTTTAACTGCATTAGCACATCTCTTGTTTTCATTTCCTTGTTTAAATGCGAACCTAGATACAAAACTATCTCCACCAAATAAAGGACCTGAATCCATAACCATACTTGGCATAACTGGATCTGTATAAACTAAACAATTATGTGTAGGATGATAAAGTAAAGATCCTATAGCTCCATATGCATCATAAGCTTTTTTCTTAAGGGACACATAATATGCAGTACCTACTCCTTCATTACTTCCATTACCTCCCTCTAAATATTTACACATTCTTCTAGACCACGCCTGATCTTGTGGGCAATTTGTTGCCTCAGGGTTATTACCAAGCCAAGGAAACGCATAAGGATACCTAGTTCCAGGAGATCCTTTTGTATAGCCTATCATTAGCATACATTCTTGTTGCTCATTATCATTACTAAAAGGAGCCCACCCCATAGTAGGTATAAAATGATTTCCAGAATTATGTTCTATTTGTACGTAATCTTCTAATCTAACGTTAGTTAACCCAAAATTATATAAAGCATCTCTATCCCAAATCCATTCACATGTACCACTATCACCTGTAGAATGGCACTTAGGACTAGAACTATATTGACTATTCATTCCTGTATCAACTCTAGAGTAAGGCACTACTGATTGTTGATAAGACATTCTTTGATATATATAAGTAGTACCACCGTTACCACCATTACCGTCATCTCTACCATCAGAAGACATACCTATACCTGATAAAGAATTACCAGACCATGAACTATGTGTCCATGTAGTATGAGTACTTTGATCAGTAGCTATATCATTTACACAACAGGCATTATTACATAATATTAAATAATTATATCCTAGCAGAACTCTTTCTACTTTTATGTACTGTGCACCAGACACAGTTCCAAACTTAGCTAAAGGTCCATGATAAGCTTGTGTAGCACATGGATAAACTATTTGCTTTGTCCAGTATCCTTGGTTAACTCCAGCGCTTGTGCTAAAATCTGATTCATCTGGTGTTTGCCATCCCCAAAATCCTAAAGGATATCCGTTACCTCTATTAATAGCATCACTTACATTATCATCCCCGTCAGCTCCGTCATAGTAATCAAACTCACCGTGTATCATTGCTAAAGGCATCATATGATAATACTTATCTTCATCTTCATTATCAGGACATTGTATACAATCTGTACTTCTTGCTCCATAAGGAACAAATCCATTAAAGTGATTTCCTGTTTCATCAAAATTTAACAGGTAATAATTATCAGCTACAACAGTAGTCGTACCATCATCTCCAAATCCTAAAAAGGTTGCAAACGCTGTTGCATAATCTCCACTATTTAAATTACTAGTCCCACCCGCAGACATGTGAACACAAGCAAAACTATATATATGTTTATTAAAATTACCTGCTTGAAATTGAAAACCACATGAACTTGGTGGTGGAGTTGGTTCTGTCTGCCTTCCCATCCAAGATACCGCTGCAGAAAAAGTAAAAAACATAACTCCTTTATCTAACACACTTCTATCTGTTTCTTCTGTTCTCGCTCTAACAATTTTCCATCCTTGAATATGCTTCGCCATATCCGCAGGTATTTTTACATTTTTAGCTTCTATACCTAGAGTTACAGTTCTTGGGATATCCATACTATTTCCAAAAGGATTATCTCCTCTATCTCCAATATTAGAATTTTGAACAGTTCTTGCCCCATAAAAATGAGGTTCTAATGTTGTGTCAGGCATTTGGTGATGTCTAACAAAATGCATTGCATATTCTCCATTTCCTAGATCTTCATGTGGATAAATAGGAATTCCTTTACAATCTCTCGTATCTGGATATATATAATTACGGGCTTCGTAATATGACATCTGACCTTTAGTAATATACTCTGCATCTTGATATTGCTCTACCTCTCTAACAGCAGTATTATATATTTCCCACCTGTGTACATGTGCGGTACCTCTATTATAAGGAGTAATTAATCCAGGATTTACATCATTATCTTGAGGATCATAATGCATAGCATTCATATTATTAGTAGTAGCCCAGTTTGCCTCTGTAACTATAACATCACTATCCCATCCTCCACTTCCTACTGGGGGTCTATTGTGCTGCCCCATAGTATAATTTAAAGCTCCTGGAACATTATAATCTCCGTCTGTTATAAGTCCTGATCCTGCTCCTCCATAAGTCCAATCATCAGTAGCCGAAGAGTAAGACCACTTTTGACTATTGGCTGCAGACCTATTCATTTCTCTTCCTGGTATATGATATGTAGGACTATTAGTACCATCTTTATAATAAAATACAATACCAAAAGCATATACTTCATCTCTCATATAAGGTCTATAATCAAAATAATACTTTCCTGATACACTAGATACATCTTCAGAATCCTCTGCATTTAAAGTTTGTGTAGTATATGTTATCTCTATGTTTTGTGCGGCTCTTTGAAGTGCTATATGATCTATAGTTAATTCTTCTGTCCCTCCTAATATAAGTCTATTAGAATGTTGTGCTATAGTTTTAGCTTTATTAAATACTTTCCTATCTACTGTAAGCTCATCTCTACTTAAGTATATAGTTGAGGTAGGATTATACTCTCCAAAAGCAAATGTTTCTACAGTGTCAGTAATAGGAATTTCAGCTACAAGCCTACCTCCCTCAACATTTTGACCTAAACCTCCTGTAGAAGGCCATGCTGCAACTCTTAAAAATTGGAAAGATGTATCAAGATTTGTAAATTTTAATACAATAGCTTTACTTGTTTTATTTCCGTCTACACTAAAACCACTTGCTGTACCCCCGTCTGCCTGTACAGTTCCAGACGTAGTTCCTTTGATCCCTAAATCACCTGCAGTTATAGGATCAGCATATACAGGAACAGGCTGTGTTAAATCTGTCCAGTTTGTAGGATTAAAATCTTGATCTAGATATTGAACTGCAAATTGATAAGTACCTGCCGCCAATCCTCCACTATCATTAATTTCTACTAGCTCTATACAAGGGTAATCAAAATCTGGGAATAGCTTCATGTTTTCACAATCCCACAAAGATGATCCATCATGGTGATCGTACGGACTTAGTCTGTAATCGTTAGGGTCTCCTTCAGGATGGTCAGATAAATATTGAGCTTTACCATAAATAACATAGTCCTCTAAAGAGTCTAGATTCAAATGTCGTATATCATTAAAGTTGTCTGTAAAATATATATTTAGTTCACAACCATTTCTAACTCTTATTATAGCCTGTATTTGATGATGTATTTTAAAATTTAAACAGTTTGCCGTTATTAAAACTTGTACAGTACAGTCTTTTTTAATACGTACAATACGACCCCAATTATAATAAGGACTTGCAAAAGAAGAATCCTTAGGCGCTAAAAAAGCAATAGCCTCATCATCTTCTACGTATACGTGTCCAATTATAGCCCAATCATTACCAATTTCACCACATTCATAATTACCAAACTCGTTTGTAAGGAACCCTAAATCTCCATCAACACTTTCATTCATAGCGTTTAGAGCCCATCTGTACGTTCCTTCTGGTTGCGTTTGAGGAGAAGTGTCGTTGTTTAACCCTTTAGCAAGGGAATTAACAAACTTATTACTTCCACCTGTACTTTGTCCTTGATCTGCCATTTAATTAATTCTTTAAATCTAACCGTTCTCTTGAACTTAAATTACCAAAAAACCCATCATATCTTTTAGTTTTAGGAAGCAGCCTAATATGCTGGTTCTTTAAGTTTTCTAATGTGTCTATATCTTTAGGCATGTTTGCTTTGTTACGGGCTTGTTGGCAATACCAGTGCCAGTCATCTTCTAGTTTAGTAAATATATTAGCAGGAAGATGCCCTTGTAAAAACTCTGCATATTTTACTTTATATGTTATGTATCTTTTAATAGCTTCTATGTAAGAAACTTCATCAGGTATTAAAGGCCATCCTCTATCATCTAAAGGCTGACTTAAATATGCTATACATATAAATCCAGTTTTAAAACTAGTTCTAATATAAGGCCAATCTAATGAATATTCAGGTATACACCCTGGAGAAATATCTGTACAAGTAGTACAATCTGCAGTAGATGCTTTTGAAAAAGGGCCTGTAGATTTAGCTAAAGGTCTATAGTGGTCATAGTAAGAATTAGTAGCCCTAAAAGAATTTGGTTTGTAATACTGTAAAAACAATTCTGCATTAGCAACTAGTTGTGCACTGGTTGCACACACGCTCGCACAACTAGAACAAGCTGCTGGTGAACACGGGTCATCACATGTAATACATTTATCTGCAGTAGTGAGCATAGCAGTTGTTGTTGTAGGACTTCCTTGCGTATGTTTATATGCTATTTGTACAACACTTTTTAATCCTGATGGTACTAATACCCTATAGTCTCCTATTGTAAGGTTAGTAACTTTTTCTACTAACTGTGTATACGCTCCTATAAATTCTAAAGCCTCTCCTGCCCATTCTATCATATCATTCTCATTCAATTCTATGATTGGCTTAAGATCTCTATACAGTCCCGCTAAGACTCTTTCTATACTTACTAATTGTATCTGGCTCATAATATTATTTATTCAAAAAATTCTACACTGTTACTTTTTAATAAAGACGCTAACGTTCTTTTATTTTTTCTAGTAGGGGAAAACGAATATGCTGACTTATTAGTAAAGACAGCTTTCTTTTTATGCCAGAACCATTTATAATAGTAACCATCTGTGTGGAAATTTAAATGGTATATTTTAGTATCGTGCTCTCTTGTAGCTTTCCAATCTACTCTTCTCTTTTGGTTACTTATAATCTTTTTTATTCTTATAGCCCCTAATCCTGAAGGAATTTTAAATTCCATTGCATCAGTAATAATAGCTTCTGATAACATCTCATTAAATTTTATACAAACTTCTCTATAAGTAGATTTATCAATATCTTCCATTACTTTCTCATCTTTGAATTCTTCTTTGAAGTCTTCGTATGCGTCTACTAATGTTTTATTTCTTTTTTTTCGTCTCATTGTTTTATTGTTGTGGTTGTGATGGAGCTAAGGAAGGACCTGCGGCAGAGTCTTCTATAGCATTATTAGCTGCATCTTCTGGCATAGATTTAAACATACTGATAAGCTCTTGAGCTACAGCACCAACTATAGCATCAGTTAGATGTTCATCTAAAGGAAACTCTTGTTCCATAGGATCTATACAAGTTTCTGCGCAAGAGTCTAAATAAACAATAGATAAAGGATCTTCAAATACTCCCGATACACTTACATATTTAAGCAAACTGTTTACTGTTAAAAATAAATAATCATCTTTTATAAAATAATCGGGCTCACCTGAAGTGAACTTGTTACCTGACTTGTACTTCTTTTTAACCCAGTTTGTTTTAGAAAACATAACGGTACCATCCATATTAGTAACAGCTTCAAGCTCAGGACCAAACATAGATTGAATCGGTTTTGGTATCTTATGCTTAGACCGTAATATGTCACACCCAGGAGCGGGTAAACATGGGCATTCGTTTGGATGTGTTTCTACTAACTCCATGCACTTAATAGTTTGTACTATCCAATCAGAAACTTGTCTTTTTTTATCTACTTCTCTTTTTACCATTAAAGATCTACTCGACTTTAATTTAGCATATATCAATCTATTTGATAATCTACTATCATCCGTAGCACCTCCTTTATTATAAAGAGCTTTAATCCTTGATATTATGTGTTTAATTTGCATAGGTCATTATTTTATCTAATAGGGGTATTATATTATGAAAAACTTCAACTCCTGTAGCTGCTTTACTTCTTAATTCTGGTTGAGTTAACTCTGCAGGATTCTCTCCCTCACCTGCTCGTAATCTAGGAGAAAAAGGCCCTGTAGTAAAAGAACAACAAGATGTATGCTGAACCCACATTACAGTAGTAAACTCAGGATCTTGCCAATAACTCTGAATACTAGACACATTAATTTGTTTAGTCACATAGTTAGGAGGAAGCATGTACATCTTTAACCTAGGCTTATTATGGCGTTTTTGAGGATTAGATTGAAAATCTTTTAAATTTCTAGATAGTGTTCTTGTCTTCATTAGACTCTCATCATACTTTCTTTCTTCTTCTCCCAAGTATGTAATATGCATTTCAGTAGTCGAAGTTATAATAGGCTTTCCATGCCATAAATTAGTTTCACACTCTGTAACAGGATCATATTCAACAAATTGAAGAATCACGTTTGCCCCAATTAAACCAGTTAGAACTGCACTACCAAATACCCACCTATAGTCACTTCCTGCTTCAGTGTTTGATGCAGACAATACGTCATAATCATCTATTGTTAAACCGCCTGTAAAAGTAAGTTCTACTTTAATAGGCTCTAGTTTTAAATAGAGTAATCCACCTGGAGCAGTGTCAACACCTGTTAATGCTCTTTTCCCAACACCATATTCCTCCCCGTTAGCCATCGTCTTCTTGGTTTAATTCAGTTGTGAAACTCTTTTTCACAAATTCAGCCATAACCTCTTTTTGAACTTCTGGGTTATAATCTTCAGCTCTTTCTTCTCTAGCTTCTAATGCTCCTAATTTAGTTGTTGGTTTTCCTTGATAAGATAGACCTACTTCACCTGCATGAATACCACCAAATTGTGAATCATGCATTTCTTTTCGACATCTAGGACATTGATCAGAGGGTTCATATTTATGTATACACTTAGCCATTGTTTAATTCATTTACGTTAACTTGAAAATGACCCTTATAGCCATTCTCTTTACTCCATACATAAGCCTGAGCAGCTCGTGTATTTCCTACATATCCTTTTTCATGGTGCCAAGCATCTGTCCCTGATAGTGAAGGTAATATCCTTACTACAGTTCCAAATCTTTCATCAATATCAACCCAGTTCATAGACTTCTGCTTATGTAAATGACCTATATGCCATTCAGTGTGTTTAGCTTTAGCCCATAGCTCAGGTCTTTCTGATGCCATGATCAACGGTAGATCAGCTTGTTTTTCTGCAGATCCGTGTGTAAGTCCTATTAAGTTAACTCCATAAGTTACATACTTTCTTGGAGAAGGATCATTATTTACATCCACTTCTTTACAGTTATGATACCATGAATATATAGCATCACCTATATAAAACATTCTCTCATAATCATGATTTCCAGGTACGACTATAACTTCTACAGGAGCTACTTGTCTTAGCCTATCAATCACTTGAACTAGCATTTCTCTACACAATGTAAAAGAACGTTGCCAACGTACATCGTCATGCTGAGGAGTACCTTTAGTAGTAGTCATGTTTAATCCGTCAGAATTAAGAAGATCATTACCTATTGGAAAAATAATCTTATCTACATGAAAATTGTTAGAATACTCTAACAACTTATCTACTGCTTCTGCGAAGATGTCTTTTGCTATGTTTACATCATAACTATGTCCAACTTCTTTTCCCCATCCTAATTTACCTAAGTGTAAGTCAGGTAAATTAACTTCGTACGCAACTCTTGTTTTGTTTCCAGCTTTAGGGTATTTGACGGCTTTGTATTTAGGAGCGTGTATCTTAGACGCTTCTATAAACTCTTCTCGTACTTGATCTCTGGCTCCCTTACTTTGATCAAAAGTAGCTCTTACAGCATACTTTGTATCTCCGTTAAAGTCTTGCCAGGTTGATGCCCTAAAACCTTTAACATCCCAGAAGTCTAAGTTAACACCTACTGCGTTAACTAAGTCTTCCAAAGTAGTTATCTCTGTACTAGAATAGTCAATAAATTGTTTACCGTTTTCATTGACTACCTTAGGTAACTCCTTTTCAGAACCTGGCTCTCGACTTACTTTAAGTCTCCTCCAAATTCCTCTTACTCTTTCTCCTGAAATAACACCACCTTTGTCTGTTACTCCAAACTCTTGAGCTAACTCATTGTAGCTCTTGTTTCTACCATTTACTAGTAGATGTTTTTTAAGTCTTTCGACTGCGTTCTGTTTCATTCGTTTGTTGTTTTATTGGTTAAACAACAAAGGTACAGCTTTTTTCTTAATCAGTGCCAAATGCATCCTCCGATATTGCAGTCTGATAATATTTATCTCTTTCTTGTCCCTTTGTAAGAGTTTTTTTATTACCAAAATTTGTATGATTCAATATATTTCCTCCTTCCTCATATAAATATCTAGTATCATGTGATACACTTCCTGCTACATGTATCACACCATTAAGTAATGCCTTTTTTAACTTTTTAATATCTCTAGCAGGAACATTACGCTTTTGAGCTAAAGATAATAAACTTATATGTCCTAACTTTTTTAATTGTTTTCTACCCCGCATTCCCGCTCTAAGGTTCTTTTGTACTACAAGATCCCCTTTATTAATATTAGTATTACTTCCATTTCTAGTATACTTTTTTGCTGTACTTAAGTTTATCTTCATATTATAAGTTTAAATACGCTTGTATGTCCACACTAAACTGAGTAGATGTACAAGGTAAGTCAACAATATTATAACCAAAACCTGCTCCCCACGCTTTCATGTTATTAAAACCTGATACATCGTAAGGACCACTTGTTGTCGCTGCTGCAAGATTACAACTAGCTCCTAATGGAGCAGCTCCTAAAGGTCCATTTTCCATAGCTCCTATCACATGTAAAGGAAATATAACTTGAGTAGTTACTCTAGAATTAGCTACTGGTGGAACAGCATATAAGAAATATCTAATATTACCTAAATGAGAATTAATTACTTTTTTAGCTACACAGTAATCATGTTGAAATAAAACAGTAGGAGTACCATCATTAGTAGCAGGAACTCCTTGTTGAGTTTGTCTGTATTTCAGCATAGTACCTGTTGTAGAAGTTGCAGTAGACTTAAATGTATATTTGTATTCATTTGCATTAGTTGCTTTATTAGGCACACAACCATCTGTATTTGCTTGAGTTGATGTACACTCGCACATTATCATTGACAATGCTACAGACGCGCATGACCCTCCTTGTTGCCCTGCATTTGCAAGTCCGTTGCAAAGTGATGAGTTGTTTACTGCTACCATCATAGCTGATAGAGTCATACCTGCAGAAAAATTATTACCTGCGGTATTAGCATTTAGCCAAGTTATACCTTGACTTACTGTAGTAAAAGAAGGACTAAGGGCTGCTCCTCCATTTGCATTTATTTGCCAAGCTGTGATCTTATTATAACAATTTCCATTATCACAACAGCAAGTAGGGTGGTTGATACATTCTTGCGTTCCATTATTGTTTACAAACATAAAATTACCAATAGTAACATTTGGATTATTTGCTGACATCCAGCTCCAATGACTTTGAGGATCATGTGTATTTCCAGTATCTGTTTGAGTAGAACAAGTGTTTGTTTGAACTACACCCCCTATTCCATAGTTACCCCAGAAACTTACATCATATGTATGATTAGCTGTATCTCCAGAATGATCTGTATATAAAGCTACATTTTGAGGGTTATGTACTAATGACATTGCCCCTCCTAATTGTGCCATTGTTGCCACTTGCACAGTATGGCTAGCAGCAACATCTTGCCAAGTAGTTAGATAACTTCCATCAGTAGCTACTGTTTGTATTGGTGCCAAACTATCATAGTATCCTCCTAGATTCCAATTTCCATTTGGTCCATACTCTTCTGCTGCATAATTTGCAATTTCTGCCCATTTATTAGGCGTAGCATGTGCCTCATCTTCAAATCCAATAACTAACAATTCTTCAGTATTACTAAATACAGGAGGCATCGTAGGACTAGTTTGATTATCCCCATAATATACTGTTGTTTCATTAGCGTCTCCAGATCCATCAAAGGTTACTCCACCATTTTGTGTACCAGTTATAGTTCCTCCTCCATCTGCACTAATCCAATTAAGTAACTCATCTAAAGCATCTATAGCTTGTCCAGTAGTTCCTGTACTATTTACGTGGTCTTCAATACCCCTAGTATGTACATTTCTATCTAAAACCCACGCTGGCCAAGATACCCATCTTTCTCCATACGCCCCTACATGATACACATCTCCAAAGAAACCGAACTGCGCTTTCATTTCGTTAAAGAATTTATTAGAAGATATAAAAGCATCTCCTAATTCACCTGCGCCCATAGAAGTTAGATCATAAAATAAAACTACTTTTGTATGAGATGCTAATCCTGTTGGACAGCATTCGTGCAGACTAGTCTGTCCAGTCTGTATAGATTTTGCCATAGATCGCATACCTCTTGCACTTGATCTACTAGTACCACTATTTAAACAAGACAAAGCTTCAAGTATATGTTTAACGCTTCCTCGTTTCCTTTGCCCTCCAGGCTTTTGTAGTCTAGCACCACAATTCCTCATAAAATTTTTAAGTCCCATTTTTCTATTTTTTATATATTATTATTTATTTTATGCACAACTGCATAACTTTCTTTCTAAATCAAGTCTAGCTTTAATACTAATAGTATTAGTAGGACCTGCAGAGGTCATTCTAATAAATATGTATAATAGACTATTTTTAGGAATAGCTTTATCATTAAACGTTGTCAAATTTTCAGAGCTTAATTTCCAATTATCTTCAAATACTACAGTTTGTGTTCCTAAACTTACCATTAAATTATTAGCAGCTGTTACAGGTGTTCCAGGTGTATATGGAATATATCCTATAAATAACTCACAAGTTCTATCCCCAGGTCCCCCTCCTTGTTGAGTTCCTATAATCTGGGCGTTTTTAATTGTACAAGCTTCTGGTACAAGTGTATCTCCAATTGTAGTAAAACTCTTAGCTCCTGAACTTGTAAAATCAAGTAGTAAAGGTTCTGCGGTTGTTAGCCCAGTAGTCTGAAGGTTAGAATTAGCTTCATCTTGTTGCTTATAGTACCACGCATTTTGAGTTACCTCTCCCATAGACGCAGTCCACTCTACAGTATTTATTTTATACTGCACACTTTGTGTGGCTTTTTCTAGCGCAATCTGGGACGGTGTCCTTGCGTGCGATGTTTTTAAATCCATAGTTTTATATTTTATAATTTAAGTAAGTTCAGGATAATTCATTAACCTATATCTTACTAGTATCTTTATTTTTGTTTGGCCTCCAAGTGCATTTTCAAGTATTGTAGAAGTAGCATCTTTTGATACACATATTTTCATATGAGTATCTAAATTTTCGCCACTATTTAGTTTTCTATGATTAAGATGATCTGAAGTTCTTCGATGATCTTCATGTTCTCCATTACTTCCTCCCTGATATATAGGTCCAGCACTAGGGCCTACATTTTTGTTACAGACTCTAGCAACAGGACCACCATATTGACTATTAACAAAAACTGCCCCACTTGCAGTTATCTCTGCAGAATTTCTAGTAAGCTGAATTAAATGCGTATTATTAGCAACGTTATAGCTAGGACTCATTCCTGCAACCTCAGGATTGTATATTATTATTTGAAAATCTACAACTTTTACCATTTGACTTTGTGGTATTTCTATTGGAAATTGGAATGTAGACAGTGCTGCGGAATAAAAGAACCGATGAAATGTGTCTGTAAACGTTTGACTATATATTTTATCATTCTCTAACGCTGTAATTTTATTACTAGCAGTTGCTACTGTATCAGCCATAGAACCAGCTCTAGAATCATCTGAAGTTTCATTAGATTTTAATGTATTTATTTGTGTTTGTAAATTTATTTTGTTTTTAGTTCTAGATGCTCTAGAATCTTTAAACATTCGTTTTATACCTGAATTATAAAAGGCCATGGCTATTAATTTTAAATTATTATTTTTTTGTTTTTTCTAGTGATCTACCGCCAAAATAGGCACCGATCACAGTTATTAATACTAGTTGTAATAAGTCAGTCCATTTAGGCTCTACTACAAAATTAATTGTACCTGCATCTATAAATATCATCAATACAGTAGATATTACTAAGAATACTAGTACTAATGGTCTAACATTTTTACTTAACCAAGAATCGCTTGCCATGTCAGCTGCCCACCTAGAAGAAATTTCTTTCTCCATTTTAGTTTCATAACTGGCTATAAGTTCTTTGATTTTTAATTCAGCCTCTAGTTTCTCTTCTTTAGAAGTATGTAGGTTATCTATTACACCTCCCACACTCTTAACAAGTTCTCCAGCCCCTGCTGAAAATATTTTACCTAATATACTCATTGTTTAATTATTCTATAGTTAAAACTTTTACCTCTTATTTTTATAACTGCATTATACATACCATTATTATAAGGAGTTAGATCTATCCTACTAACATTTTCTTTAGAAAATAGTTTATCACCTAGTATGCTATATAGCTCTATATCTACAAATATACTAAAATTAACACTACCTTCAGTAGGGTTTGGGTATATAGTTAAATATTTATTGATATCTTCTATCGCGGTAGGCCATCCTGATTCACAATAATTATATAAAGTTTGGCAACTATTGTCCCAAGTAGTATTACAACAATAATTATCTACATCAATTACCCAAGCGTAACAACCATCATTTAACCAATAGGGATTACCTGGGCCAGTAATACAGCCAGCATCGAAAAGACAAGAAAGACTGTCACTAACATTAGCAAAGCTATTATAATTATAAGCCGTTTGGTCCATACAACCTTGAACAGCATCAATACACGAACCATTGTCAGTATTAGCCACTGGGTCAAAGTTAAGAGCAGTACTATCAGTACAACCGTACATGTAAGGAATACAACTAAAATCTTCTGTATTTGCAGAGATATTAAAGTTAAGGGCACTTGGGTCAGTGCAACCGTAAACAAAAGGATTGCAAGTATTATTATCGGCATTAGCTAAAGGATTAAAGTTAAACATTGTTGAGTCAGTACATCCATAAATAAATGGTATGCAACTTCCATCATCACAGTTAGCACTGGCGTTATAATTAAACATTGTAGCATCTGTACATCCGTATGTAAATGGTATACATGTGTCAGAAGTGTTAGCTAAAACATTATAATTAAAAGCTAAAGGCTGCATACAACCATAGATTACAGGTATACATCCACCATTATCTACGTTTGCTGCAATATCGTAGTTAAACATAGTACTATCTAAGCATCCAAAGGTAGTTAAAATTTGACAACTATCTTGTATATTAAAGTCTGTTATATATCCAGCTGTAGTATCTTGGTGATATTCTAAATATGCAGGACTAATACATCCTGGATTATAATAGCAAGTAAGAGGGGTATTTGCTAGTGAGTCGTAATTAAAAGCTAATTGGCTCATACAACCTTCTACAATTTCTACACAATCATTACCACAGTAAGTTATTCCAGAGTAAATATTAAATGCTTGCATAAATGGTGGAACTACACTTATCACAGTATCTCCCATTGGATTTATCAAAGTAAATCCACATTCTAACGTTGTGTTACTTGCCTGTGCATTTACAAAAAACTTAGCTTGTACTTCATCAGGAGCATTTAAATTTATAGAAAAATATTCATTTAATCCAGTCTGAGTCATATAAAACTCCATTGTATCTTTGTCTTCTTGGTATATTTCTAGCTTACTTCCAACCCAGCCATTGCCTACAAGATCGTGTAATATAAGAGTGTAATCGCAACTATCAATATAATTCATAGTGTTAGCTGTAGAATCATAATTAAACATTGTTGAATCTATGCACCCATATATCTTTAAAATGCTACATGATGAATCATTTTGTGTCGCTAATGGGTTATATTCTACATAATTAGGGTCTATACAACCTGGTATTGGAGGAGGTGGGACACATGTATCTGAAACAAACACATGCGTAGTATCGTTACCAAAAGCTGGATTCGTACCATATACTAATGTATCTCCACATTGCATAAGATAATAAGAACCATCATTACCTTGCCATAAAGATCCTTGTAACCCATCACCATATGAATCATACATAGTTAGACTTACCTCTCCTAGAGGTAAACATACAAATTCAAATTGTGGCTCATAATCAGGCGCTTGTGCGTAAGGCCCTCCTGCATATAACAAAGCACCTGTAGAATCATGTATCTCCCAAGTAGTCTCTGGTGTAAATTGATCTAAGTTTATATTAAGAACTGCTGGTATACAAGGTCCAACAGGTGGAGGCGGGTTAGGCATACATTGTGGTACAACTCTATTTGATACTAACCCATTAGTAAAAGAAGGTACTGGGTAACTAACTATAGTGTCATTGCATATAGATAGATAATAACTACCATCCATACCATCACCATAACTATCATAAATAATAAAAGATACATTAGTTATAGTATCTGGTATATATATAGTATCTGTATAAGAAGAATCATTTACAGTGTAATGGCCATAATTAACATCACCAAGCATTGCACCTAAAGAACTATCAGCCCTCAATTCCCATCTAGTCTCAGAAGGATATGAATCAGTAGTTATATGAATAATAGCTTCCTTTTGCGCAAAACTTAATGTAGGCAATAGTAGTAATATTAACATCCATATTAATAAAGTTATGTTTTTCATTCTATTTATTTTTTGACAGTTGTTCATATTAAAAGTCGCTCATTATTAGTTCATCAATTATTCCTTGCATATCTTTTCTAGTTGCTTTCATACTAAAAGATATATCAGCTTGAAATCTTTTCATTTCTTCACCATCTTTAAATATAACAACAGTTGGTACAACGACTATCTCGTGTTTAGCTTGTAACTTAGGTGACACAGCTATATCAACGTATACAATATCACAGTCTGTAAGCTTACCAATATAACTAACTTTATTAGGATCATTCCAAGCAGCATTAAAATGTGTTACTACTACTTGTGAAAACACCTCACCACTAGATAATATTAATAATAATATAATTAATAAATATCCTGTAAATACTTTCCAAATTGGTTTCATCTTAATTTATCTATTTTATCCTCCATTCTTCTTAGATCCTCTTTGATTTCATCTACAGATTTTTCTGTATTCTCAATAGATAATCTAATGTTTTTATCTTTCATGTCAAACTCCATTCTAGTAACATCTTGTGGAGGCGGCACTGGTAATTCTTTAGCGTCAGCTATATCTGCTTGAAGCATAAACCACATACTGATTATAGTGGCCATCGCAGCTCCTATTCCTATCAAAGTTTTAATACTTATATTAAACCCTGTATCTTCATTTAACTCTTTCATTTAATTCCAAAACATTAGCTTACCCATTATACCTATTAAAGCTATCCAAATAGACCATATAACTTTACCTGTCTGTTTTCTAAATCCAGTGTTTCTATTTACTCTAGCAATAGTTCCATCATCTGGATCAAGTAATTTCTTTTTGATAAATCGTACATCTTCTTTAAGATCTTTTAATTCATCGTGTATTTGTTTGTTAGTTATTGACATGATTTCTATAGTTCAAATCCAAAGTTAAATACTATACACCTAAGTCTTTTTGAGCAACAATCTTCCATGTTACAAAAAAAACATGTTTTTATTTCAAGTATTGTTAATTTGCCCAATCTAATGGCAATCTCATATTTTTCTTTTTTGTTTCCTGCTTTCCAACTGTTAATCCAATTCATAGTTATAAAATTATATAGTTAATACCAAATTTAAAATCATACCACTCTCTATTCCAATACTTATTATACTTGCCTTCTATAAAAGTTCCTAAACTTTTATTTAATTTATATCCAAATATAATACCTCCTGAGTAGTCATGCCATTGTTTATTATTGTTATACTTGTGGTAAGAAAATTCTCCACCATCATTATAATGGTAAGGCATAATATTTCCCCACGAATGTAACCAAAATGTTTTTGTATAGTGATAATAGTCAAAACCTACTACTATAGAGTGTTGTATTTTGTTCTCTAGCTCGTTTCTTTTTTTGTCTGAGTAATCAGATAATACTTTTGGTATAACTACCTCTTGCCATATTGTTGTATTTGTAGCAACTATATTCCCATTAGGATCTTTATATTCGCTATTGTACACATCTATTTCATATCCTTCATCTATAGCAAGATTAGTGTAATGTATATCTCCTGTTTCTAAAACCCAGTCTTCTAACGGATCATATCCGTAAGGAGCTGATAATCTTTGTACTGCCCCTAGATTTATAGAAAATTTATTAGTTATTTTATTTCTAACTCTTTGTGAAGTTTCAAAGTATTTTATATCAGCAAACCCGTCTTCTAAATACTCTCCTTTAAGTATATATCTATCAGCTACATATCTAATAAAATGATTCTGGTCTAAGTAGTTTTCTCCTAACTGTCTTTTGTAATCCCCTTCAAATAAAAATTCTAAGCCAGAGACCTTACCTATGTTAGCCCCGTCAGACCACGAGTCTTCAGTTCCATCATAAAAAGTAGTTCTACTCTCATATCCAAATCTTGCAATTTTTCTAACACCTACTGATATATTATAATCAAAAGGAGTAATAACTGTTGAGGTTTGTAATCCATTTGTAACACTGTAAACATTTACATCTGAAACAGAATTACCTCCATTTACAGCAGCATAAAACGTTGAAAACTTTAGATACTTTTTTAATTCTTGTGCTTGGGTAGTGAAAGAACTAAATATAAATAATATGGCTAGTATAATTTTCATTTTAAGTTGTTGTTGTTGGGTGACAGTTTTCTCCTAAAACTCTTAATATTCCTTTAATTGTATCACAGTCGTTGCATATACAACAAGTCTCAGGTAAAGATTCTTGCATAGCAGTCATAAAATCTACCGTGCTTTGTGTATGCATTAACCAAAAAGCCATACCATAAACTTTAAGTTTTTCTAAAGTTTGGTCCATACAGTTTGTATTTCCCATTTGTCCATATTCTACATACGCGTCTGCGATACCTAGATATAAGTTACAATTAAATATTTCATCTGGGGTACATGCCCCACTACACGCGTATAAGTTTTGGTTTGCCATAATTAACAACATTTACAGTTACCAGACTCCGCAGCTGTAAGCGCGGCCTGTAACTCGGTTATATTAGTATCTATATAAGCAGCATACTCTGGATCCCATCCTGTAATTTTTAAGGCTCTCCATAAAGTATACGCTACTACGAAATCTTTATTTATTTTTCCACATTTATCACATTTAATACTAGATATATTATTTTTAAATAACGCTTGTAATCTAGTAGTTGACGCACATAATATTAATCTACATTCTTTCCACTCCGCTCCGTTTAAGTCTTCTATATACAAAGTGTACCTTCCATCAGGAATTTCTCCTGCAAAAGTAGCAGTTGTATAATAGTTAGGAGACGCTCCTCCATTCATAGCATCAGTTAAACTAATTACTGTGCCTGTAGTTTCATTTATTATAGTTCCATTTATACCATCAGCTGGAATATTAGCATCACTAGCTACATGGCTTCCTGTATTTATTTTTATATAACCTACAGATCCTTCACATGCACAAGAGATTTCAGGATATGTAATACATACATCATAATCAGAAGTCCCATAGTCAAATATAAATGTAAACTCTGTACATACTCCTGGTAATGTATAAGACCATGTTTCAGCTCCTTCAAATCCAAATGTTATTGTACCTGTTAGGCCTACTAATGCTGGATAAAGTGCGTGAGCTATTTCACCTCCAGCAGCTGTAGTATAACTTACTCCATTTATAAAAAATACCTCCCCAACTTTAGCAGAACCATTTTCATTTACTATAAAATTGACACAGTCTGTTTGATCACATGTTGTCCCTCCCTGTCCTAAAAATACTTCTAAATCATCTTCAAATCTTTGTGCTGTAAAAGGTCTACATTGACTATTAATACCAAAATCCATAGTCTCTAATCCTCCCCACTTTGTAACATTAGGATTACCCGCAGGGACAGGATGGTCTGTAGTATTCCAATAAGGATTAGCAGTCTCTAAAGCATCTAAATCTGCGTAACTACTTTTGTCTCTAACTCCTGTGCTACTATCTGGATATGGAGAATTATTATTATAAGTACCTGATTGCATTGGAGTTGTACCTGCTGCCCATATACCATTAGTAGGATTACTAGTCCCTACTGAAATACCAGCTACAGCTTGTAAAACTAATTGTGTATGAGGGCTACTTGCTCCATTAGTTGGTTCTGATGGGTATAAAAAACATTTATATGATTGAGAATTTACAGCTACATAAGCAGCTCTTCTAGCAGCAAATTCCATATAATCTAATTTCCAATGGACTGTAGGCTGTGTTATTCTTGCATCATTTAGTCCGTGTGTAGATAGATTTGGAAAAGGTTCTGTTGCTACAGCTCCTACATTTTGATATGGATTTTCAGTTTTCATAAACTTACCATGTTGAGAATAAAAAGTATCTGTAAAAGTTTCAGTACTACCTCTTCCATGGTATGCGGCATTTGTCTCGTCAGCAAACATAATAACTAACACATCATCAGTGTTAGCATTTGCAGCAGGTGGAGGCCCTAAATGTACGGCATTAGATTTAGATCTTGCTAGTGGATCAGAAAGATTATTTTGTGTTGCAGCATCAGCTTCTTCTGCTAATTTAACCCATGAAGTAGGGGCTGTCCAAGCAGTGCTAACATATTTAATAATAGAATGTCCCTTTGGTCCTGAACCAGTCGCAGTATCATATTCTGCTGTGTCGTACATTTGTACAGGAGCTACAGTTCCACCTGAAACAGGTAGAGATATCGTTCCTCCAGTTGACCATTTATTATAAGACCATTGTAAAGCTTGGTTAGATCTATTATGAACAGCTCCAAACATTGGGAATAAAGCATGAGTTCTAAGTTCGCCTGCAGTATTATTAAGATTTGCTCCATCAGGTTTAGATAAAGATACGGATCTAGTAGCCGATCCGCTAGGCATTGACGCAAAGTTTTTTGGCCAGTCTGTCCATACTACACCACTACTGTTAGAATCACTAGGGTTACCTGTACTAGTTCCTGCAAAATTATTACCGTATCCTACCCAGTGATTAAGTTTACCACTTATAGTTCCTGTAGCACCAGTATACGAGTATCCAGCAACATCTGCTGCTTTATGTCCTAAACCTTTTGCATGAGCAGTTCCTCCTGTAGTTCCTCCGTAACGATCTCCTACTGATCCTCCTGTGTTACTTTCATAACTAGCATTAGCAGAAGGGCAAACTGAATTTGAAAACCTTCCTGTTATAGGTGCTATGGACCAATCTAGATATCTTTCTCCAGGAACTGTTGTGTGGAATACATTTTCACCAACAGTAGTTCCATATGTAAAAGGAGTATAAGCTCCAGCAGCGTTTAAATTATTATAGTTTCGTTGTTTAGAAGGATCCCTTAATACAGGTGTAAAGTCTGGGTGATTTGTTAACCAATCCATTACTGCTGTGTAAGCAGATTGTACTGCAGCTTGTCCTAAAGAAGTACCATCATAGTACACATATACTTTAGTATTTATATTAATACTAGCCATTCCACAAGCTTCCAACTGTGTTACAAGATCGTCATAACATATATGTTTTTCTACAGGAGTTTTTCCTGCAACATTTCCTAAATTTACTATATTAGGCGGATTCCCCATACTTTGCCAAGAAGTTCCTCCGTTTAAAGATGTAACTGCAGAGACTACATCATTACCAGGATCAGCTATTAAAGAAGCACAACTACCTCCAAAATCTACCTCACAATCTGCAGGACTAGTACCTGTTGATGTTCCTGTTGTTATACCTGTTTGACCAGGATGATACTCTCCGCAATTATCACATTGATATTCTTGAAATAACTTTCTAAATGCTGCAAATATTTTATCATATGCACCATCTGTTATAGTACTTGCTTGGCCTCCTACTAACGCTGTATCACATTTATACATTTGATAAAACTGCGCTAATAAAGATTCTGCGTATTGTAAATCAGATCTAAGCTTATTTGTTTTTGGATTATCTTCACAAGGATCTGTACAGTCTTCTAATAACTGTTTTGATATGTCGGTTAATAAACATTCTGCTGTATCAGGCATGATCTGGCAAGAGCCATCATCACATGTAGCTAATGGGTTATAGTTTAAAGACAAAGGATTCGTACACCCATATATACAGTAAATACAAGAACCATCATCTAAAGTTGCAGTTGGGTCATAATTAAGTGCACCGTTAATTCCTATTCCTGCACCATTTACCGTTGTATTATCAGTACATCCATAACTACATATAGTTGTAGGAGTATGATTTAAAGTAAATAATTTTAAAACAACTAACCATTGTCTACAATCATTAAGTAAAGGTAAACTTGCACATAGTCCTATACTTAAAGTATTATTACTAAGACCTGTTATTAATGGAGTATATCCTGAACTGTCAGTTGTATAACTCGTTCCTCCTATATCAAGAGTATGCCCAGAAACTGCAGCTGAAGTAGCAGAGTCTATAACTTGAACTTTTACACAATCTGTTTGGTCACATGTTACTCCAGTTCCTCCTGAGATAAACGAATCTAGATCTGTTGCAAAAGTAGCAGCATTAAAAGCAAGGCAAGCTACATTATATCCAAAATCTAATTGATCTAATTGTCCAAACCTCCCTCCTTCATCAGTACTGTAAGGATTAGATACAGTTATATTTGTAAGATCTGCAATAGCACAAGTAGGAGCTGTTGCCAGCGTACCTGTTACAATAGCACCTAATAAATGTAAAGGGAAAACAACTTGTGCTCCATTTGGAGTGTTGTCTGCTGGGTATACAAAAGTTTTAAGAGTTCCAGACGATTGATGATTTGCTATTATTGTTTTTGCTCTTAGAACATCATATTTCCATAGATCTGTTAACGCAAGTGAATTAGGAGTTGGCGCGTTATTTCCTGTAGCTTCTTCCCAAGGAATTACTTGAAATCCTCCACCACTAAATCTCCAATGGTATCCTTCTCTTAAATTATCATTTTGTGAATTTCCAAATTCAGGATAACTACCTGTAGTAGCTCCCGATGGTCCGTAATTTCCTGTATTAGCTGCTGTATTAGCTGGGTCAGATCTAAAGCCTGACATAGGAACAGAAGCTGACTCATCATGAAATAATACAGACAGTATATTTGCAGTAGGCCCTTCTGCAGAAACTGGTAAAGTAGGTCCAAACTGTCCAGCCCCTAGAGAAGCATTAGGATCATTACTCCAATGAGTACCTGATATAGTATTAGTTCCTTGAGGAAATATCCAAGGAGTTGCAGACTGATCGTGACAACTAGTACCACCATTACATGCATTATTATGATTATCTGTACCACCTGCATTAAGAGTATGATCTACAATCCATGCTGGCCATAAAACCCAGCGCTCTCCAAATGCTTCACAGTGATAAACTTTACCTGTATATGTCCCTCCAGCTCTTAAAGCAATAACCCAATCATTTGCTGCTATATAGATAGCAGATTGTTCCGCATCTGATAATGATGTAGTATCGTAAAAGAAATATATTGCTGTGTCAGATTGTAAAACTCCAGTACCACATCCATTAGGATCTGCCCAAGAAGGTGCAGTTCCTGATCCATCCCATTGTACCGCATCTGTTATAGATGTATCTAAATCACAATATGCTGAAATTGTAAAATCATGCCATCCATTTGGCTGTGTAGGATCAAAATACATAGTAAACCCAACAGGAATATTACATCCATAACCAGGGGTTGTACAACAATTAGGCATTCCCATCGCAGCTATAGGAAACGGGTCATTGGGATCAGTACCAGTAATGTCTATTTCAGTTAAACTTGCACCCCAAGTCATTGAGATTTGTAAGTCCCCATTTGGTTTGCAAAATTCTTCTATTTGCACTTGACATTTAGCTACATTAAAATTTGTTAGAGACGCCATTGATATAGTTTAAGATATTAATTCAGACCTCTATATGGGCCTATATAGATGTAATTGATGTAGAGAACTCCCGAAGGAGCCTCTACGTCAATCAACCAATTAAACAACAAAACAAATGGACAAACAACCCATTGTTTTTTACATGCTTTTCAGCATATATATCTTAAGCAAATATAGCTGCTACTGCTGCTAAAGTACCTCCTGTAGCTTGATCCATTCCGCAAACAAGAGTTTGTGGTTGAACTACTGGATTAAGAGTAGCTGCTCCTGTATATGTTGCTGGAACTTCAACTACTACGTAATCATAACCAGCAATAGTAGTATCAATACTACCAGCCGCATTTGGCCAGTTAACACCTCCGAAAGGGAATGGAGTTCTGTACATTCCAAACTTTCTTTTGTAACCATCAGACCATCTTACCATGTTACCTATTTGGTATGGTAATCCAACACCATAAGTTACTGCTGTAGTTGTAGTTACTGCAGCATTTTTTTGACACTCAAATCCTCCTAATAAACTAAGGTTAAATGTTCCCATAGTTTGGTCTAATTCCATAGCATCTTGTGCACATGGAACAGCTTGCTCTAATGGGAAAGTTCCTGTAATGTCAATTACAACTTTATCACATGCTGCAGTACTAGCAGCATAGTTTAATGTAGTAATAGCAGCTGGAGTACCTGTTATATCATATGCAGTAGCTGTTAAGTACGGGTGTGTACTAATTTGCTGTGCCATAAATGCTCCTAATTCTGCACAACTTCCTGAAGGACAGTCAGTTGAACAATCATCACAACATTTAGTAGTATAACTAAAAGTTTCTACCATATCGTTGTAACCAAAAGATTTAGCAATAGCTTCTGAATCAAAAGTAGCTTTTACTAAATATTCAGTTTCACAAGATGTGTCACCTACTACAATTCTTTGTACTTTATTTACTGCTGTTGCGTATGCTGCACTAGTTACTCTAGATGGAACTGCGCTAAACGCATTAGATACTTTAACAAATGGACTTGCCGCTGTTCCCGTTCCTAAAGCTAAATACCATCCATCATTAGCAGCTAATGCTGCTGTTACATTTGCATACATTGTGCCCGTCTCTGAGCCAATGATAGCTAAATCTCCGATAGGCAGTGCACTAGCATTACCAGTACCTGTTATACCCTCGGCTTTTTGTAAAAAAACTTCACTTACATTTTTCATAATTTCTAAATTTTATTAATTAATACTTATTCATTTATTCCTGATTTTGCCATTTTAATTTGGAACCCAGGATGATTAATATCTCCAGAAGCTATAAGTACAGCTGTGTCAACTACCTCTTTGTGAGCGTGTTCTGGCAACTCACAATCTTGATTTGCAGCAACTACCGTGCCATCTGGATATACATAACTACCACCAGGTACACCTGAAGGAAAGGCTATCCTTGCAGGTTGACGTAAATAATCTATTTGAAAACCACTAACTGTAAAACTTCCATCTGTATAACCGAACAAAGTGTTAGCATCTGCTGGTGCATTGCTAAGAGTTCCGTAAACAATAGGCATCTCGCCCCATTCAAAGGAAGGACTATAGTTAGGATCATTTAATATACTATCTAAATCATCATGTTGGGTTGGTCTACAAGTAATCATCTTCGAGTCCGTGCATGTTGTTTTTGCTGCATTAGCTTTAATCCTAACAGCAAATACATAATCGGATGGTAAAGAAGCACTTACAGAATTCGCCTCAGTAGATGCGGCACTTGGTAATAAAACATTCTTTATTACCAAGTTCCGTAAATCATCTATTCTTTTTTGACTACCTTCAAAGCCAGTGTTTTTAGCATTATTAATGCCATAACGTTGTTTAAGAAATAACCACATACCTTCATTTAGCATCCAATCGATTTCAGGAATTTGAAAATTTCGATAGTCGCTACTGTCAAGTTTATTAAACTTGAGTTTAAAGTCATAATGCATTTCTTCTACAGTCATTATTTTCTAGCTTTTAAATCGTCAGTTAGTTTAACTAAAAGTTCTTGGTTTTTAGGATTTAATAAATACTCTACAGTATTATCATAATCAAAACCAATTTGTTGATCGTTGTATAAGTATGCCGCACCTTTAGTTCTTAATATGCCTTTATTTTCTAAATCGAAAATAAGAGCTTTAGTATTAATCTCTGCAGGTTTCATACTAGCTACTTCAATAAATCTTTTTGGCTCTTCTTCTACTAACTCATAAAGTTTAGCATATGAAAAGTCATCAGATACATTGTCTGAAGCCTTACCAAATATTTTAAGTAATGATAAACGTTTCGCAGGGCTTAAATCAGAAAACAATTTATTAGCTTTAGCTTTAACCTCAGCTGCAACTGCTTCTTTTTCAATTTCTCCTTTTTCATCGTAGATCACATACTTAGCACTTGGCCAACGTCCTTCGTCTAATTCTTTTTGAGAATTAGCGATAAACTTACTAGCTTTTAGTACACTAATTTGTAACTCTTGAAGAGGTATACGCTCATCATAAATTTGCGTTTTATCTTCAAGTTTTATCTTAAAATTGTTCCAATATTCATTAGAACTTACTGGACTAAGATCGATACCTAATGTTTTAGCTAATCTTTCTTCGTCTTTATTTGATAATCCAGTTGCTAACGTGCCTGTAATCGTATCATACACAGCTTGTATCACATCCGCAGTACCTTGAAATTTGGCACGGCCTTGCTTGTGCAGGCCATGCCATCTTTCTTTTATGATTGGTTTTACATATACAAGATTTCCTTTATTCATAGTTCCTATTTATGTATCATAATTATTATTACTGTAATCCTAAAATTAACTCACCACATCTTGTAACATCATCAATCTGAATACCACATTGATCATGTACAATCATCGTATAAGCGTCTTTTGCATTACTCATTAAACCACCTTTGTTTGCACCGTAAGGAGTTTGTAAACCAGAAACATATCCTAATTTATAACCACCTTTCTTATTTACATACTTGATGTTACTCTCACCACCTTTACCTCCAAAGTCAAGGAACGTGAATCTCATAGACTCAACTGGTACTTGCTTATCTGGGTGCATGATATGATTGATTTCTCTATCGTCATACATTGGGTTGTGACGTAACGTTAAAGTAATTCCATTAGGGCCAATATATTTAACAAACTGACCACCAAACGCTAAATTAGATCCTTCACCCGAAATGAATTTAGAATCTACAGTTAGGAATGGAGCAGAAGCGTTAGACATAGCTTGGTGGAATGCTAACATTCCATATTCACCAGTATATGCTACAATATTTCTATTGTTCATATCAACTCTTCCAAAGAAGATGTCTAGTAAATACTCACGGATTAACTTCTCAGTAAGCGTGTTATACACGTGTACATGCGAATCTTTAAGTAATTCTTGAACTCCAGGTCCCGTTCTTGCAGCTCTACCATTAGCTCCTGCAACAGAATTAGACATTTGTCCATACCATAAAATTCTTTCTTTCTCTTTATGCCATTGGATCCAGTATTCAGCTTCAGCATATTTCAACCATTTGTAGTCTTTATATGTTTTGCCTTCTGCATCCATTAACGCAACAACTAACGCTTGGTTAGCGGCATCACCAGTAATAGAATACTCTTTTCTCATTGTAGATAATTGAGATCTTAGTTTCATTGGCATCGCGTAAGTAGTAGAACCACTTTGGTCTCCACCTTCTTCATATACAGAGAACATTTTGCTCCATTGTACACCTGCTAAACCTGCCGCAGCATGTAAACTAGCTGTTGCATCGTCTGTAACAAGTTTTACTGTATACTTGTAACCAGCTCCACTTGCAATAGGACCAGTCTGAATTCTCACTAGAGATCTTTCTGTACCTGCATTTGGACTAATTACATCACCAGGCTTAAACCAGTCTTCATCAACAACAATGTTGAATACACTGTTATTAACACCTAATGCAACACCTGCTGCTGCTCCTTGAGCTGCAGCTACTGCTGTTAAAGGTCTTGATGATGCTCCCATCAATTCCCACTCCCAATCGAATGATTCGATTTCTGAAGTTCTACCCATACCTTTTGTCATTGCTGTAAGAGGATTGTCCGCTAAACGTGAAGCGGTAAATACTCTTGTCAATACTTTATCAAACTTGTGAGGCTCCGACAAAAATGCAGATCCTAAATGGTTTGTTTCAGTAAAGTTTGCATGCCAAGGACGAGTTAGAACAGTCAATTTTGAATTTGCTTTCATAACTTTCTTCTTTTTTTAATTAATTATACATTTTACTTTTACTAAATTTACCAGTCCATAGAGCTGTCTTTTGCAACCTGCCCTGGTTTTTTGTTACCTCCAAATGTAGATTGAGTACCTGTCATACTCTTCTTATTTTGAAGTTGTGTACGAAGTTTCGAAGTTAGATCTGATTTAGATCTTTTCTTAACACCGTCTAGATTAAAATCCGTCATTCTCAAATATGCTTTTAGAACAAAGTCTTCTAAATTTTGAGCTGCTTTCATTTCATCTGCTTGAAACTGTGTTACATATTGTGGACCTTCAGTCCCTTCTATTTTAACACTAGTGTCAGTCATATAGGAAAGAAGTTCTTTCTTAGCTTTACGAGTTAAAGGAAAACCTTTTAGATCAGCAGAATCATTAACTAAAGATGATATATTAGTTAGTACCTCTTCTCTTTGTGTCTCCTTCTTTTTAACTTCCTCAGCTCTTTTAACAGATAGTTCTTCTTTCTTATGTTTATCATATTGAACTAATCGTTGTTGAGCCTTCTGTGCTTGTCTCTCTAACTTACCAAGATCTTCATAATCACTTAGAGTTTCAACAATCTCCTCTTGGGTGTCTCCTCGTAGTTTTAAGAATTCTGCAATAACATACTTCTGGTTATTTACATTTTCTCCTGAAATATTAACTCTGTTGAAATCAGGTGCGCTATATACTTCTTTAAAATCTTTAACGCTACCTCCATCCATCATGTGTTTCAAGAGTTCTCTACCTTCGAGTGGTAATCCTTTTTGAAATAACTCTACTTCTTCGGATACCCTACCCTCAAGAGTCTTGCCAAATGCTTCAAGTAATGCTTCTACATCGTTGGCGCTCTCTCCTTCTCCTAAATCTAAGAGTTCATTTTCAGCTAGCATCTTAGCAAAAGTAGTGATTTCATTTTCTTCTACACTACCTTCTTCAGAATCAGCTTCTGTCTCTTTCTCATCTTTAGAAGAAACTCCAGGATCAAACTCAGGTACTTCTGAGTCTTCTTCTGTGGTTTCTTTTTCTTCAGGCTCAGCTTCAATTTTTTCTTCATCAAAGTCAGCTCCTATAGAATCTGGAAGTTCTTCTTCCACAATTTCAGTTGGCTCTTCTTTAGAATCTGATTCTAAATCTAATCCTCCTAAAACTGGGTCTGGATCTGTATTAGTTCCCAATGCTTCATCGAAACTTGGTTCATCAATATCCCAGATCTGTTCTAGTCCTCCTGTTTCCTTTTGCGTGATTGGTTTTTCTTCGCTTAAGGTTTTGTTCATTTTATCCATGTTGTTTTCAGTTTACAAATATAATTAAGTTTATATTAAGTTCATAACAATTTTTGTTATATATTTTTACTTTTTCTTTTGCTATATAGCGAAACGTTTATTTCCATATATCTTTAAGGCGTTACTTCAACTTCTGGTAATACGTAACTACCTATTAAATGCTCAGGTCCTTCATCATTAAAGTCATGTAATAATCTGTCGTTAGTATGCATGTTATGGAATCCTGGTACAAATGCTCCGTTATCCATCCACGTACCTCCATCAAACTCACTACCTCCTTTTTGTTTGCTATATACAGATTCGTCAGAGAACGTAGGGTGATTTGGTTTTTTCCACATATCACTACCGTGTCCTCTACCATCTGTTTTTTTCCAATCTCCAGATTTCCAGAACCCTCTTACATCATAAGCTCCTTCATCCATCATATTTACTTTCTTTCCTGAATTAGGGTTTGTCCAATTTGTAGCCCATAATAAAAAATCTCTATACTCTTCATCTACAAGTTCAGTATTATATTGATCTTTATATAACATTTCAGGATCTACATGTGGGCTTATCCCCTCAGGTAAATGTACTTTTCTATTTTTAACCCATCCTGTAAATTTATCTTCTCTAGTTTTCCCAACTTTTCCCCCATCGTTAAACTTTTTATAGGATTTTAAATATCTACTAGTTTCTTTGTTATCTTTTGCGTAGACAGTTCCTCCTTGTTTATAATTACCTTCTTCAGATAAATCTATTTTTTCTAATTCACCACTAGGAGTTGGACCATATTCACTTTGCTTTATTTCTCCTACAGGTTCTTCTTTAGTATTATAATACGTTAATACATCAGTAACATAGTCAGGTTCTTCGTCTACATCTCCGCCCCTCCAATGTTTAATCAACTCTTCAGTTGTAGGCTCTCTATCTAATTCACTTTTTAATAGGTTACGTGTTCCCTTAAGTAATACTATACCTAAGTCTTTATATTTTTTCTGATTTTCTTCAGAGTTTAAATCCCCTTCTCTACCATATCCATAACGACTTACATCTTCGTTTGTAGTAGTGTCTACTCCTTTCTCAGGCATATCAGATCCTCCATATTTATTAAATAATCTAGACTGTTCCAAAAGTTCGTCTACATATTCTTGGTCCCAAGACACTCCTCCTTGTTCAGGGTAATCCTGTGTAGGGTCATCCCAGTAATTCTGTCTTCTTCCTGGGGTATTTAAATCTTTTAATCTATCTCCTGTTATTTGTATAGGACCATAAGCAGTAGACCCTTTCGATGTCCCACCTCTCTGGCCTTTAGTTCCTTTAGTTCTTATAAAAGGACTATATCCTTCCTTTCCGTAGTAACCCCTGTGCTCTCTTCGTGTAATACTTTCATATAATTTATCCCAATCAATCTCTGTATTTTCAACTTTAGCTCCATCTTGAAATGTAGGAGCTTCCATGTACATTCCATTTCCTACACCCTGACTTCCGTGTGTAGTAGCAGTTCCTGTTCGTTCTGCGTTTAAATTTATTTGATTATTTGATGCATTAAATGCTGCATCAGAACTTACTGTTTTAGGTACGTAGCTTTCCGCAAGATCTACCCCCTTCTTTATCCCAGTCCATGTTTTATCTAATTTACCGAATATACCTCCTCCTGGAGCACTACCCGCTATTACGGGCTGATTGTACATACCCTCACTAAATCCATAATTGGCTTTTTGTAACCAATTTAGATCTTGATAAGGAGTTTCTTGAGATTGAAATGATGTTAAAGGTTGTATCTGAGCACTAACATTAGTTCCGTCTGTATATTCAGAAACAGGTCCCCCATGTTTTTTATATACACTAGGATTAGTTAAATCAAATGTACCTACATTTCCTTCTAAAGATTTTAAATAGTTTCCAGGAATTTGATTAGAAATATTAATATCACCGAACATAGCATCGTCAAGATATTTTATTTGTACATTATCTAGATTATGCATTTCTACAAATCTTGCTAAATCATCTGAAGTATACAAATCATGACCCATATTCTTTAAATCTTTTTTATGTTTAAGTAACTTCTTATACGTTGAATTATTAACTATCTCATCATAATTTTTATAAAATTTCTTATAACTCTTTAATGCAGCTGCTGCATCATATCCTCCATGATATTGAGGTTTTGTACCTTTTATTACAGATGTTTCTAAATGATCTATATTTCTCTTAAGTAATTTTTTACTAATACCTATAGTATTAAGATCCATCCAAGTATTACCTAACCCTTCTATTTTTAAAGAATTAGAACTCTTTTTCATTGCTAGATTATATAACTGATGTTCACTTTCTACTCCTTCAGTTGTATATCTTCCTGAATATGTATTTGCTACATTTTTGTCAGCTGTAAACATCCCTGTCATATCTTTTCTTCTATCTTTTATATGAACATCTTCTCCATAAGGGCCTCTTTTAGATCTTAAAACTCCTTCTTCTGCATGTGATACACCTCTCCATACAGATTCATAACCTTCAGGATAAGCTGTTTTAAAGTTTCCACTATTTACTTGTATAAATTGTTCAGGAGATCCTACAAAATCAGAACCATCAGGATTTTTCATCCAAGTTTTATTTTTCTTTGCAGTTTGCTCTATTAAATGATATTCGTCTAATAATTCTTTATTTTCTGGAATAGCTTTATTCCATTTTGCCCAATCTACGTCAGATACAAACTTAGGTGAAATAAAAGATTTAATTGATTTAGCTCCAGATAATATTGGTTTTAATATAGCATCATCTATAAGTCCTGGAATTCTTGCTCCTCTTGCTGTTAGCTTAATTCCTTCTAAAGCAGGGATGGGTGTAACAGCTCCTATAAAGTTTTGAGCATAATCCTGTGAACTTTGTTTCTGTTCTGGGCTAGCGTTTGTTTGATTAGATGCTCCACTTATCCACTGGTTATTAGGATTATTACCTACGAGAGGATCATAAATAGTTCCATTTGGATTACCAAAATGATCAACCCATGGTTGTTCTTTATCCACTTCTATATTTGGATTAGGCACATGTACGCGAGTATTGTCTCGCTGAGCTACATATGGGTTTTCAATTGGATCTGGCATTGTTAGTCTTTAGATTTCTTGTTTGCTCTATCCTTTGCTTTTTCTCTCGAGTCATGGTCTCGCTTTTTATCCTCTTGACTTGATTTTGAAACCATTTCTTTTTCTTTGATATCGAGCTTACGATTTTCCAACTCCAGTTTTCTATCATCATTTTGAACTTGCGCTTTTAATTTTTCAATTTCTAATTGATCTGGGACTCCATTATCATTTGAGTCTTGATCCATTTGATTTTTAAATGAATTTATTTCAGCTACTTTTAATTTAGTTTCATTGTCTCTATCAACTTTATATTTATCTAACTCAAGTTTTTGTTTTTCTATAGCTGCTTTTTCTTGTGCTATCTGCATTTGAGCTTGTTGCTGAGCTTGAGCTTGCTGTTGCTGAGCTTGTTGCTGTTGTTGCTGCATTTCTTGCTCTCTTCCTCTTCTTTCTTCTTCAGCTTTTTCCAATATAACTTTAATTTCACTACTTGAATCTGTAGATAACATCTTAATAACATCTGATAACTCAGCTTGTTGATTCTGAAGAGCTGCATGAGCAAGTTGTTTCATAGTCATAAATAACTCCTGGTCTTTAGCAGAGTCAGAGACAAACACACCAAAACTAGAATTAGCCAGTTCAGGAGGATCTATAGTAATCAATTTAGTAGTCATATCATCTAATATGTACTGAAGTTTTTGTTTCTTTCCATCTCCCCAAGCAACTTTTGCAGTATCTACTAAAGCTTCTAAAACATTTCCTTTTAAAGAATTGTGTTGGTAGAACCATTCTTCTGTAATATGAGAAGACTGTACAACTGCTTGTTGAGTATTACCCACAAGTTCATTAGGGCCTACTTGTCCTTCTCTTTGTTTAGTAACTCCAGAAACTTCTCCACACTGAGTTTCTAAATATTCCAATAATGATATTTTTTGTTGTATAGTTTGTGACATGGTAAGATCAATAGACTGCCACTGATTAAAATTACTAGGTTTATTTCTCGCTCCCTCCTCTGCAGGATTTACAAACGCAATACCTAATGCATCAAAGTAATACAACCATTTTTCCATATCCATTCCCATAGAGGATGGTATTTGAGTTATATCAGCTAAGAATTTTTTACCTTTGTCTGACGCTAGGTCTAGTTCCAATCTATACATCATTATATTATATAAATACTGGTAAGGCTTCATTCTGTCAATCATAGATATCGATTGAGAGTTTAAATTATTATAAGCCATACCAACATATCCTAATTTACAAGTATATAAGTTATCTACATCTTTAAATTGATTAGGTTTAGCCCTCATGTTTATATAAATATCATCTCCTATCTTAGTACCTTCCCATACTTCGGGAATCCATTCCCATTTAATAGCGCTGTCTCCAGCATCTTTATTAAGTTTATAAGTACCGTCAACAATCATTTCTGCTTCTTCCATTGTTTCAGGATCTATATAAGTTAAGAATCCTATACGTTTTAAAGATTTCCACTCACAGTGGACGACTCTTATATAAGAGCCGCTTTCACTGTCAGTGTTATTTGAATCCCACTCGAAAGGAAAAGAAGAAGAAAATACGTCTTGGTCATCGTAATTGAATTCGGGGGAGCCCAATGGGTGGGCATTACCAGATGTGCTGGTATCATCAAATAAATCTTTTATTTGTTTTTCTGTTAAATACTCTCCAAAACTGTCTACTACAGATCCAGGAGTCATTCGCATAGTGTATTTAGCCCACTGTGCATCTTGTATATTATCTATATCAGGATCTTTATCACATTCAAAATATAAAGGATTAACTACTCTGACACATGGCTCTCCATTAACTACACCTACCCAGTAAATTTCTTGGCCTGCAATTAGCGCATGTTTCCATCCTTTATTAAATTTTAAACGTAAAGCTTCCTTTTTCTTCAGATATCCTAACATTTGATTCCCCATAATTTCTATGGTTCCTTGATAATCTCTCCTCATATACTCTTCAATTTCTGGGGGAGTCATTTGTTTTTGTATCTGTGCAATTTGTTGTTGCATCTGTTGAGCCTGTTCAGGGTCTTGTGATTCTGGAACGCCTCCCTCAGGAGATAAACCAGATTCCATAATAGCTTTCTGAATTCTTATTTGAACTTCTTGCTGTATATACTGCTGAAGTAGTTTTGATTTTTCCCTTTCTCTCTCAGTAATAGCTTCAGGATTTGTAGCGACTACTTTAAAATTAAAAGGTCTTTTTATTTCTTCTCCAAATAATACTCGGAGTTTAGGAGACATAATATCGTAATGTCTCAATTCAGCAGGTAATTCACCTACACCATCAATACCATAAGGTTTACAAACGTACTCAAAGTCATTAATGTCTAAGACGCCATTAAATAAATCATAGTTTATTGATTTTCTTTCGATATCATTACGACCACCAGTGGTCATATTTCTATGTTTATCTATTTCATCTATAACATCTTTGGCCCATTGGAAGTCGTTAGCCTTCTTTTTGGAATATGAAAGTCTTTGTTGTGGAAATGCATATGATGCCATAATTTATGTATTTTCTTTTCTTTCTTTTCTTAACTTACAAATATAGTATTATCTTTTAAACATTTTATCCATGTTATCTACTAAATATTTAATATTCGGATTAACATATGGCTCTTTGTCTACACTCTGTTCGTAATTTTCTTCTACACAGAACATTACTTGCATGAACCCCATAACTCTATCAAAATTTCCTTGTCTATGATATTGAATCAATTCTTCTATTAATCCTGGTGAAGGAATTAGATCCATGTTATAAATCATAGAACCATCATCTTTTTTACCCCTCTCTGTCCATAACCACCTAAGTATAAATTTTTCACCTGCGTCTTTCATTCTGTCATTCATGTGACACCCTTTTATTCTAGCTACTGTAGAATCTTTTATAACTTTTGAGATTACATTGTCTGGTTGATTAGCTAATAAGTGCATTTTACCTCTACGTTTAAAATAAGATAAGACTTCTCCCCTATCATTTTCAAACATAATTTCTGCTCCTCCAAAATATTCAGCTAATAATTCTAAATTTCTATTATATATTTCAATATTATCTGGTCTTCCTACGTACTCTGCAACTATTTCATCATACCCAAAGTCAAACTTTTGATGTGATTTATATACATAAGCTGCATTCAAAGACTTACTCCCAGATTTATCAAAAGCTACAGGGTCAAGTCCTATTTTATACATACCATACGGCATGTCTTCGGGAGGGTGTTGGTATATAACTATACACCCATCTTGTGGGTCGTTAGGCCCGTGAGGAAATTTATGTAAAGGAAATAACTTTTTGTTGAGGTCAGGTCTAAATCTAGTTGTCCCCTCCTCTTCAAACATAGTCCCAGGAGTTCCTAATTTTTTATATCTCTCGTCTTGTTTTAATTTGGCTAACACATTATACAACTCAATAGCAGGAAAAACTGCTCCTTCATTTCTTAAGAAAGCTTCTTTAGGAGTATGAGGGTGCTGTGTTACCATCATATTATATGCTTTTGGATCTGCTTTTTTCTTTTCTTCTCTTTCTAAATCAATATCTTCTATCGCCTTCTCTCGTAAAGCGTTTCCATCTGTATCTACAAAAGGCTCTCTGTACCATGCATCATCAACAAACCAACCTGCTTCTCCAACAGCCGTCTCATCGTATATATTTTCATACGACCTTAACCCATAAGCTGAGGGATTATAAAACATAGCTTCAAAATCTGCATTAGTTCCGTTTTTATTATTACCCCCTGTTCCATATATAATAGGTATACCAATCATAATATTACCATCTTTAAATAGAGGATACGAACGTTGATACGCCTGCATTAACCCTGGCCAATCTCCAGCTTCCTCAAATAACATTCGTTCAGCTGTACGACCTACAGATTTTTGAGGAGAATCTTTAAATGATAGTGCTAGTATTTCAGATTTAAATCCTTTCTGTATTGCTATACCAGATATAGGATCTTTTTCTACATACCCAGATTTAATAGCATCCTGCCTATCGTGTAGGAATCCTTTTGCCCAATCTGTATTTTCATTGATAAAATTTATCATATTCTTTGCCATCTCCATAGTGTTGGCCCAGAATGTTTTCTCATACGCTGCTAATATAGATATAGAATTAGGAAACCAATTATATTTCCAAGCCATACCAAATGCGTTTTTATAGGAGAATCCTTTACGCCTAGCTTTTACTACGATCATACCTTCACCATTTCTCTCAGCTTCTTCTAGCTCATGATACCAATAGTAATCCATATCTAGAAACTTAGGAAAGGTATCTATCTTTCTTTGTCGTTTACCTTGTGTAACTGTCGCTAAAATTCTTCCGTAGTTTAAGTAGGCATAATGCTCGCCCGTAATTCGAGTACCTCCTACAGTGTACCCATTTATACATCTGTCTTCTTCTTCGTCCCAAAACTCTATATACTCAGAAGTCCCCATAGGGGCTAATGTGTAACTTTTGTGTTTTAAATAATGTCTTGCGGACTCGCTAAATACGGCTGTATTTACAAATTTGAGATATTTCTGACCTGTATGTCTTACTGGGTTTTCTTTATTAGGATCTAGTTTACTCCATTCAGATCCTATTTTTCTTTCTTTTTCACCCATGTTGTGTTGTTGTATATTTTTGTCAGTTCGTCATTCTGACCTGTCTCTTCTAGATATTCCTTAATCTTTACCAGCTCAGCACATCTTTCGTACTCTTCTATTTCTGGTTGTGCAAAATATTCTATTAATTGGTCAACAGAAGCAGCTTCGTCAAAACCTGTAGGAAGCCATAAACCTCCTCCATCATCACTATCTGCATCTAATAATTCTTCGTACGTTAATTTGCCTACGACAAGCATATAACCATTTATCATAGCTTCATGAAGAACCCTTTCGTCTTCTAAAAGTTTCTCACTATACGACTTTTCTTTTTTTCCTTTTCTATTTTCCTTGCCCACGGTATGGTTTTATATAGTTAACGGAATGTTTATGTGTAGAGTGCTTTGTTTTGGAATGCACTCCTGGTCTTTTTTTACGTCTTGTTCTGACATAAGTTGCCCCTAATCCAAATTTCTTTGACATTAGCTTATTACCATAAATTCAATTAAAGCTGCATTTGATGCATCTTTATTTTGTATGTGTAGTCCCCCATAAGCTGGCCAAGGTATAAACATCCAATCATCTTTTACTAAAGTTGCAATAGCATGATCACAAGTAGTAGCCTCACAACTACCTGAGGTACCATTCCCCATATTAACATCTCCCCCATCAGAAAGTATCATTACAGTACCTTGTCCTGTAGTACCAGTTACATTTTTTACGTATAGATAATTTTTATTCCAGTTTGTTCCTAACGTAGCTGAAGCAGTTGATCTTTTTACATATTTTCTAGTATTAGCTAGACTTTCGCTATCTACAACTCCTGCTGCTATAGATACTCTTTGGGTTCCACTTGTCATTGTTGTATTATCCCCAATTGTTGTCTTTAAAGTAGTAGTTAAAGTTAAGCTTAAACTGTCAGAAGTTAAATCTGGACTTGCTAATGTTATTTTTGCCGTAGTAGCCATAATTTTTATTTTATTTATTTACTTATGTGTCTATATCTGGTTTTACCATCAATAGTTTCCGCAATTGTTATTCTTTTTCTATTTTTTCTATGAGTTACAAAACTAATATGAATCCAATTAGGATTTCCATTAGGATGTTCAGTACCAAATTCCCATATTAACTGATCAAAGTCTAAATTATCTTTAATATAATGGAACATTTCAGCATTTGTTTTATGCCCAAAAGTATCATCTATATCCATAGCTTGACCCTTCATATGTTGAGAGTTTTTAGATCCGCCTATCGCTGTGTTAACAGGTTCTCCTCTAAAAAAACTGTTAACTTTTATAGGACCATTAACCCACTCTCTTAATGGCTCAAAGAATAGTCTCGCAATATCTTGCATACAACTTACTTGATCGGCATTTGGGATATTTATTAGTCCTCGTCTTACAGCCGTGTTACTATGTACACCTTCTTTATAGCTAACATGTTCGCTTATTTTTCGCATTTCTTTGCTTTTATTTTGATCAATTCTTCCCTTTCTTCTTCAGAAAGACTAGCCCACCAAGCAGGGAAGTCCCCTCCTTTTATGGTTAAGTATTCTGTCCAAATGTTTCTCATTGCAAATATATGTAATATTATCTGACAAAGATAATAAAATTTATTTAATAATATAACTATTAGCTATACGTTATTCTTATTATTGTGGATCCTCCCTATTACCTTTCTTTCTTTGACCCCTCAATTGAGCTGTATGCATAATCTCACGTTCTACATTATCCCTAACTTTCTGTAAAGATTCTACAATACTTCCTATTTTAGATAAAGCACTTGTAATATCATTAGGTTTATATATAGGTTTATCGTTTTTATCTCTCTCTTGCAGATCTACATATTGTAAGTACTCCGTTAGATTATGGACTGTTTTAAGAGACGCTTCTAATAAAAGCATAGATGGTGTAATTTGTAGCTCTCTATATTTGTTAATAGCAGCTAATACCTTTTCATCTGGCTCATAATTCTCGTCTTTGAGGAAATCCTTCGCTACAGTTTTCGCTATAATTTCAGGAGATAAAGATGCTACGTAAGGGGATTTATAATCAGATAAGAAGTAAACATATGAAAGCTCTCTTAGTCCTTTCTCTTTATCTTTAGATTTATCACGCTTCCACAGAGCTTCAAACTCTGGTATCATTAAAGCTTGAGGTGAAAAAGTTACTTGTCTATTTTTTAGATCAAATAAATGTCTCATTTTAGTTCGGCTTCTATTTCATCTGCAGATACTGGTATAGCAATAGTTACTTTACATTTATTTTTGCCTGTCTCTACAACTTTTACGTTTTCGACATGCCCAAAATACATGTAAACTAGTGCTATCACCGCAGCTTTATTACCTGTAAGTGTAACATCTACAAAATGATATTTTTGTGCCATTTACTTTTCTAATTTCGCAAATAATGCAAATTCTTTAAATACATGATATACATCATCCTCGTATGAGATAGGAATACTACCTCCTGGAGGTAATAATATCTCGTCTCCCTCTGAAAATTTCTTCACGTCTGGGCCAATCGCTATAATGTTTCCTGTAAGGTTCTTTTGTACCTGTCTTGCAGTTTCTTCGCCTATTATTATTCCTGATTCTGTTTCTTCTGAAGGTATTTTAACATATACTAATATGTTATCACCTACCATTTTTATATCTTTTGTCATTGTATTGTTATTATAATTGTATATTTTCAGCTGGCCATTTATTTTTAGGACAGGCTTTTCCAGGAGCCATTACGTTTGCAGGAAAGGCACATCCACACGCGCCACATTTATATCCTGTATAAACATCTCCTTTCTCACCGCTTTCTGGGTCGAATGTCTTTCTCATCTTCTGTTTGCCAACTCCATTAGGGAGTAAACGTTCTACAATTTGAAAAAGCATACCAGATTCTTTTAACTCTGGGCATACTTTACAAATCTCAGCGCGTCTCTCTGACATTTCTTTAACATTGTCGGGAAGTAGGTCATAGTTCTCATTAGCTTTAATAAAGTTAATCCAACCTTCTTTTATATTATTAAAAGTTCCCATTTAACAAAATGTTTTTTGTATAGACTCGTCATAAAACTTATCAAACGTCCCTGCTTTACATTCTTCTATAAATAATTCAAACTGTGCTTTAGTAAATTTAGTGTAACCTTCATCGTCACCACCTACTACAACTATGTCAGAATCTTTAGTAATGTTTACGGCTGGACACGTTTTACAAGTCTTACAAAATGTCATTTGGACGCTATCATCAGTAATGATACAGTCTTTGATACCCTGCTTGTATTCGTGATCCTTATATTTCATATTAAATACTTTTTAAGATCTCAGCTAATTTAGATGCTAAAACTTCACGAGTTGCATCGTCAAATAAAGGTTTTACTACATCTCCTCCTACTGCTAAACCATTCATAATAATATTAGCTCGTCTAATTCTTAATTCTGTCTTTGAAGCCATTTTTTGAAATTCTTGTGCTTCTTTTTGCTCCATCATTTGCTCTGGAGTAACCATTTGCGGTTGTCCCATACCTTGGGGCATTTGTGGTGCGTCTACCATTTCTTTAGTTGCCATTTTTTAATGTTTTTAATTGTGTTAATACTGTTGTTACTTCTTCTACTTTTTGACTAGCCTTCATTATGTGAGGACTATAATCTAAAACAGCCTGTCCTTTTACTTCTAAAGATTCAGCCTGATCCTGAACTAGTTCTACTAATTCAAGTTGTCGGGTTGCTAGAATACTTTCCCAGTATTGTCTAGCTACTTCCATTGTTTCTTTTTTTGTCATTATTTATAAGTGTTTTTTCTTACGGCCCAAAGATAACGAATTTTTTCTTTTAACTCCAAATCATTTCCACTTTTTTTCCTTAATCTCCATATTAACTTCTTAATTAGGAAGTCAATACGTCCTCTTCTTGCTCTAAATGTGCCTAATCCATGCAATAAAACACCCTGCAAACCATCTTCCTGCATCTTTCGTTTTAGAAATGCAAACTGATGTCTAACTATAATGTCTATCTTTATCTCGGATAAACCCGTTTCCTCACTTATTATTTTATAATACTTTGAATTCTCCTTCATTGTGTATGGATACAGCTATCTTCATATTTTTAAAAGACTTTAACTCGTCAAAATCAGACATACCTAAGTGATCTCTTAAAGCAGCAGCTGTATACGGATCTACAACTAATGTAGATGGTTTATCATTCTTTTCTTTTATATAAGCCTGTTTTGCTCTAATTATTTTGCCTACTATGTCTATTGTGGATTCCATTTTACTTAATTTTAAAGGCGAATGTAAGTACTACCTCATTCTCCTTTTTTACATCTATTTTAGGACTTAGTACAAGTCTGTTTGTCTTCTCATCCTTCATTATTACTCCCTTCTGTTTAAAATACTTTATATAATTATCTAAATTAGAATTAGTTTTAAATCCTAATCGTTCTCTAACTAAAGATCTAGCTTGAGTTCCAAACCTGTCTAATTCTACTAAATCCCCCTGCAGTTCCATAAAACAAGATAGTACTTCAATCTCTTTTGTGGTCAATGGGTTAGGTAAAATTACATTTACAAGTTTAAGGTACTTAGGGTTAAAATCCTTTCTCTTTATAACTTCTTTCTTTATTCGCTTCATCTTTGGCTATTATATTTGGCAAAGATAGACAAAAAAATCCCCCCAACCAAGTATATATCAAGTATTTCGCATTGTTAATTGAGTTACTCTAGTAAACTGCTTATTATTTCAGTTCTTTAACTTTGTGAATAAACACATATCCCTCCCGCAAGTGTGTTTGTATTCCCGAAACTCATCTATTTGATGAGAAGTCCACTGACTTTTTGAAAGCTAAGCTGTAAATTTAATTACAGTGGTGGTATATAGTATGAATTGTATATACCATTAGACGTAGTAGCGGGATGTCATATCATTTATTTTCTTGATCCCGTATCCTGGACTTTCACCAGTGATGTTTAGTGATGCAAAACTAAGTAAAAAAATATTATAAAAAAAATATTCTATAAAGAATTTGATTACATAAAGCTATTACATAGCCATACAGTATACTGTTACTAGAACTAAAATATATATTATTGGAGATATATCTATCTTTTCTTTTTCCATATAACAAATATAATACTATAGTATTAGATGTATGTTATCTTATTGTTAAATTTATATTAATTGTTTGAGTCTTCGAGATCTTAACCCACCAATAATCAAACACCCCCACTAAATTTTGGACGGAAACATCCCCCGTCCTAAATCTCTCTTGTATTGTTAGGAATACAAGTCTGCATTTAAACAGTATGCTGTGGTTGACAATAAGTCATTCAATACAACACAGTAGAATACAAGGAGGATGATGTAGCATGAGAGATGCTACCAGTTTAAACTATTGAGCTATGGGAAATACACATACAACAATAAGACAAACTGAGTTACAACCTGTAACAATCATGGGCTGGATGACAGCACCTAAGCTTGACAAGAATGGAGAGGTAAAGACTCCATCAACTAGAGCTCAGGTGTTAGACCTAGACACATGTGTGCATACAGCGGAGAATGGTAACAAGTTCCTTAAAGGGGTAGCAGTAGCAGGGCATCATATGCCTGATGTTGTTGGACGCCTTAGACACAGGAACTTCACTATCTTCCGTGACGATGTTGAAGACTTCGAGGCTTACTTAGCTGACAAGAAGGGTTCACAGGTTGTACTCGATACTAAAGACTGGGATACTAAGAAGTCTAAGAAAGATGATTTATCTGACTTAGATAGCTTAGAAATCACAGCTTAGGGAAAGAGGTACATACTCACCTATCTGAGTGTGTGCTTCTAATCAATTTGCATCATGAACAATTACAATTCTTTTACCATCCAAATTCAAGCACTCTTACTATTAATTGGACACACAGTAAGATGATGTATCAGTGGGAATGTCACATCCAACGGACCATAGTAGTCAGTATCAAGACATGATTAGACGTATCTGCATACGGATATGCAATTGTTTAAGAGAAACTAGTCACTAGACGACACAACACCACTCATACCATCTTACTTGTTGTTCATTATCCA